>Ga0306910_1000334_pt1 | contig 25647 bp, 24 predicted proteins | sample AntRauMFilla2698_FD_190438 | JGI IMG/M metagenome (GOLD analysis project Ga0306910, IMG submission 190438) | Saline lake microbial communities from Rauer Islands, Antarctica - Metagenome Filla 2 #698 (v2) (version 2) | ecosystem: Environmental > Aquatic > Non-marine Saline and Alkaline > Saline ... | reverse complement strand
AAAACCACCTGGAAACAGGTGGTTTTCTTACTGTAAATACTTGTGATATGTGGTTATATAGCGCTCAGAGGGTGTTACTGTGTCGACTCGACGGAGTTGCATACAAGAGAGTGGTACAGCTTGGTATACGTTGTTCAGAGTCCAGTTGCGGAAAGCTTCATGTAGGGAGAATGAGTATTGTTAGCGGAGCAATATTTCAAACTTACCGATGACATAGAGTAGTTAACTCGGACGATTGAAACTCGTACTAAGTGTTGTCAGCAAGGCGATGAGTTGATGCCCGTTCTGCGATGCTAATCGCGCCTCCTGCTTGGATTTTGCTTCGCAGCAAAATCTGCACCCTCAGTTTTTTACCGCTATGCTCTGCAGGCGGTTTTTTGTTTGGTACAATACTACCTAATGGATAACTTTCGACCGTGGGCGATGTGGCGCCGGATATTTTATGGGTCTGGCTTTGCGAGTTTTTGGGTGCTGGTTGGTGTCTTGATCTACTTCACAAATTTCTACCAGCCAGCCAGCTGTTTTGATGGTGTGCTCAATGGTAACGAAATAGACATTGACGCTGGAGGGTCGTGCGTGCGGATTGCTGCCAGTACCGTCAGTCAGCCGAATATCGTGTGGGCCGAGAGTTTTGAAATTACTCCTGGTCAATATAATGCCGCAGCCTATATCGAAAACCGAAACTCTATAGCCGCCACCCCAGAGCTGCGCTACACGTTTACTTTGTATAATAATGACACCGTTATCACTGAACGTTCTGGCACCACGGTGTTGCCACCAAATAGCTCATACCCAATTTTTGAAGGTCGTATCTTTACTGATGGTCAAGAAGTCACCAATACCACCCTCACACTAGAAGCGCCAGCGCTGTGGCTTCCGGCATCGGTTGGAAGTGAACAATTTCGGACCACCGACATCGATCTACAAAATGTTGATACCAGACCGTCGCTTGATGTGACAATTGAAAATACCGCCTTGACCTCAGCTGAGGAGGTTGAGGTGGTAGCTACTATCTTTAATGACGTCGGTCGGGCAGTGACAGCTTCAGAAACTTTTATTGAATCATTTGATCCACGTTCACGACAAGACATTCAATTTACTTGGCCAAATTCTATCGCTAAAACTGTGCGTAGCTGCTCTATCCCGACCAGTGTGATTCTTGGCATCGACTTGTCTGGAAGTATGAATAACGACCAGGCTGCACCACCACAGCCAATTACAGACGCGCTATCGGCTGCCAGCAGCTTCGTAGGGAATCTTAATCCAGAAGACAGGGTTGGCGTGGTAACCTTTGCAACTGACGCGGCAATCGTACAAACCCTCACTAACGACCAGGTCAGTGCCAGTTCAATCATTGATTCGCTAACAATTGCTGCGGCGTCCGAAACTGGTTTTACCAATACCGCTGCAGCGCTGCAAGCAGCTGCCCTCGAGCTAGGATCAGAGCGTCATAGCACTGACGCTAGACGTGCGCTGGTGCTGTTGACCGATGGACTTCCAACCGCCGCTGGGAATATTGATGCTGTACTACAAGCCCAAACAGCCGCGCGAGCCCTGGCTGAAAGTGGAGCTGATGTGTACGTTATTGGTCTTGGGCAACAGGTAGACCAAACGTTTGTGCGTAGTATTGCGAGTGATTCTGGTAACGCCTACCTGGCTCCGTCACGCAGCGATCTGGCAACCATTTACGGTCAGATTACTGCTTCACTGTGTGAAGTCGGTCCGACCAAAATTGAAGTAATAGCCAAGACCAAAACTAATTTTGCGCCCCTGCGTTAAACAGGGCACAATAGGGGGGTGCAGCAATTTATAACGTTATTTAGAGGGTTTGATGGGTGGTTGTTTTTTGGTGCGCTATTCTTGTCGCTCTTGGGGCTGATCACCATGTACACTCACTCTGGTGACAACGTATTTTTTGAACGCCAGATTATCTGGATTGGGTTGGCGGTAGTTGCTTTGTTGGCAGCGATGGTACCAGACTACCGATTCTTGCGTAGTGGAAATATCGCCTTTGTTGGATACATGGCAATTGTGAGTCTATTGATCCTCGTCTTGTTTATCGGAGAAGTTACCCTTGGTGCTCAGAGTCGGTTTGACTTAGGATTCTTTTCACTGCAGCCATCTGACCCGGCAAAACTCGTGTTGATTGTAGTCCTGGCAAAGTATTTTGCCAAACGTCACGAGCTGATCGGTGACTTTCGGCATATCGTCGTATCAGGTATATACGCTCTACTAATTTTCGGTTTAGTATTTATTCAACCGGACTTTGGGTCAGCCATTATTTTATTTTTTGTGTGGCTCGGGATGATCCTGGTGGCGGGGATTAAACTCCGACACCTGCTGACTGTATTTGTTATTGGGGCTACTGTGTTTGGTCTGATGTGGCAGTTTGTGTTTTTTGATTATCAAAAGGATCGGATCGCTACGTTTCTTGATCCTCTCGCGGACATCCAGGGGGCCGGCTATAATGCTTATCAATCAACTATTGCCGTGGGGTCGGGTCAGGTATTTGGCCGGGGAATTGGGTATGGGACCCAGTCTAAATTTCAATTTTTACCAGAATACGAAACTGACTTTATTTTTGCCGCGTACGCCGAAGAGTGGGGCTTGGCTGGCATAGTGATGTTGTTTACGCTGTTTGCGTTGGTGATATGGCGATTACTGATTCATGCCTCAGAGGCTGACACCAACTTCGAACGCCTGTTTGCGGTTGGGGTGGCGTTCCTATTTATTGCGCACTTTTTTGTGCATATTGGAATGAATATTGGGTTGCTTCCGGTGACTGGTACGACCGTGCCGTTTTTAAGCTATGGTGGATCGCACCTTTTGACCGAGTTTATTGCGCTCGGGATGGTGATGGGGATGCGTCGGTATCGGACGATTTCACGCGATCGCTTTGCCGAGACGCCGCTTGGGTAACTTTCTTTTTTGGTACAGTTGAGTGGTCTTTTCAATCATGGCCTCTACGGTGAATTGTTGTGAACGCTCGTGGTGGGCTGTGGCTAGCTGCGTACGGTAGATTTCGTTAGTCAGTAATGTTTTGATAGCGTCAGCCAGCACAACCGGATCATTTGGTTCAACCAAAAGTCCAGTTTTTTTATCTATAATTATATCTAGGATCCCGCCGACGTTTGAAGCGACCACTGCTACGTTAGCTAATCCAGCTTCAATCAACACGTACCCAAACGCTTCGGATTTTGACGGCAACACAAACACATCAAAGGCCGGGATCAATCTCGCAGCATTGGGGATTTTCCCAACTAAAAATACGTGCTCGGTAAGCCCAAGTGCGTTAATCTGCTGCTCGAGCCGCGCTCGCTCTTCACCGTCATGTACCGCTACGTACCGCAAGGTGGGGAATGACGGGATGAGTAATTTCACCGCATCAATCAGGACATTGACTCGTTTGATATGGTGTAGCTCAGAGATACTCCCAAGCCACAAATCAGCAGAATTGTTTGGGAGCACCAGCGATCGGCCAGTGGCCTGCTCCACCAGTGTCTGCCGGGCGGTAGGTTTGTCAGCCAGGGATTGTACTGAACGTCCAAGATGAATAACCTGAAGCTTCTTTTGGACAAACGGCCAGTTCATTTGGGTTTTAATACTATTTGAAACAGCAATCGATTCATGGGACACCAGTACATTAAACCAATGGATCAGCTTGATCGTAAGCTTTTGCCAGCCAGGTCTATCCTCATTAAACGCCCAGGCGTGGGCGGTAAATATCACCCTGTCCACTCGCATGATGCGACCAAGCGTAGTGGCAATAACGCCAGCCTTAGAGCTATTGGCGTGGATGATATCTGGTTGTACTTCTCGTATCAAAGACGCGAGCTCTTTGATTGCCAGTACTTCTTTTGTGACTGACACGTCTCGCTGCAATGCTTTGATTGTACGTACAGCAATGCCGTGATCCGTCAGTCGCTTGGTTAATTCTCCAGTTTCACCTACGCTCACCACTACGTTGTACTGCTCAGAAGGAAGATTGGTTGCCAGGTCATAAACGTATTGCTGCGCTCCACCCCAAGAAGCTTTTGTAACACACAAAAGCACCGTTTTTTTGTCGTGATGTAACTGGTCACTATCTGTGGTATGCGTCGGTTGCATATCGGTGAGTATACCATTTGCATGCAAGGACGAGCCGCTCGCGTAACTTTGATACATTTTATGGCAGTTGATTTGGTGGGCAGGGTCGCCCAGTTAGGTTACTTGATTGATCAACGCAACTACTGCGGTACACGATTATAATCAGCGTCACCTAGCTGCATCTCGCTACCGTGACAGGTATCTATGTCACGACCTTCATCAGGCAAAGACGTATCTAGTACTAGTGGAACTTCAAAGCGATTAAAGCCAAATACTGGAGCGCTGTCGGAATTAGCATCGTTTTCTGCCACTGAGGCCGCTAATGTACAATCAGGATTAACCCAGTGTAAAGGATCATACGAATAGAAAAAATTAACTCCATCGTGAGCTGGGTCTACGGGGACTTCAGGCAAGTATTGGGCTAATACAGCATCGATCGGCTCACCAATGCCAATCATCTGTCCGTCACTTGATACGCCGTCATGAAAGGTGATCGTATTGTGGGTTGCAGGTTCTCCTGGAAACCGCCGATTGTCAATGTAAAACGCAACCAACGCTTGATTGATAGTACGCATGTCTTGCAGCCTAACTGCATCACGAGCTTGTTTCCATGAGTCTAAATAGAGCCCCAAAGACGCAGTCGTCAAAATACTAATAATAGAAACCACCACCATTAGTTCTATGAGTGTAAATCCTTGATTTTTGGTGCGGGTAAACATAGGTAAATTTTAAAGTAGTTCGCTATCAGGTGTTTGATAGACCGGTGGTCTGACGTCGCTACTGGTGGCGGAAATTAAAAACATAGCAGATAAAACAAACAGTACCACCGCCACGCCAATCAAAAGCCAGCTACTCATACGCTGTGCACTTGGTCGATCGGCTGCCAATCCAGTACGCAAGAATAGATTTTCTACCCGTCCTTGCAAGCCAATCTTCTGCCCGTTTCGATTCATTCCTATATTGTATGAGAGTTTCTGTAGTTGTAAAGTGGCTGGCGGCAATAGCTTTGTAATAATTGAGGTCGATTTGCCAGCCACTGATTGTATTTTGCCCTAATTATCTGTAGGATAATCAAACAAGACATACAGCTATGGGAGAACGTTCAAGAGAATTATTGGTATTAGTCAGCGGCGACATCGCTGTGTTTATGGTGTCGTTGTGGCTGACGCTGCTGGTGCGATACGTATCGATTCCTTCAGCTGAATTGTTGTTCGATCACCTAGGGCCATTTGTACTGCTATCTTCAATTTGGCTGCTAATTTTCTACATGGCGGGACTATATGACAAACACACTGTTTTTCTCAAGTCATTGCTATTTAGCCGTATTCTCAATACCCAAGTCGTCAACATTATCGTGGCGTCACTGGTATTTTTGGTGATTCCGTTTTCAATTGCACCCAAGACCAACTTGGTCATTTATCTATTTGTCTCAGTCACTTTGATCACTTGGTGGCGGATGAGCCTGTTTAACAAGGTCTCACCCAAAACTGAACACAAGGCAATCCTGATCGCTGACGGCGCCGAAGCCATCGAGCTGGTTGACGAGATAAACAACAACGATCGATACAATTATTTCTTTGTGCGGATTATTGATGAAGCCACTGCTACCGCTACTCCAAACTTTGATAAAAAATTATTAGCCCTGATTGAAAAAGAAAATATCAGTATCATCGTCGCCAACCCAAACGGTGGTTACATTGAGTCTGTCTTACCCAAGATTTTTGATCTCTCATATATTACGTTTAAGCTCACGTTTCTCGATTTTTACAAAGTCTACGAAGATACCTTTGATAAAGTTCCGCTAACGGCGTTGCGCTACGATTGGTTTATCAAGCACGTCTCTCAGTCAAAGAGTCTGGCGTACGATGTTATCAAGCGGGTGATTGACGTGGTCGGGAGTGTTTTGCTTGGATTGATTTTTATTCTACTACTGCCGTTTATATACCTAGCGATGCGGATTGAAGGTGGTGGACCACTGTTTATCTCCCAAGAACGCATCGGGCGATTTAATAAACCAGTGACGGTATATAAAATCCGCACCATGACCGAAAACCGTAGTGCCAGTGCGACGTGGACCGATGAAGACGCTGCCGAAGGGAACCAGGTAACCAAGGTAGGGAGTATTTTGCGGAAATTAAGTATCGATGAAATCCCGCAAGTCTGGACAATCCTCAAAGGCGACATGTCACTGATTGGGCCGCGTAACGATATCAAAGGTCTTGGCGAGCGGCTGGCGGCCGACATTCCGTATTATAATGTGCGTAATTTTGCCAAGCCAGGTGTAACCGGCTGGGCTCAAACCCACCAACAGTACATGGGCAACAACATCAGCCCGCAGTCCCTAGCAGAATCAAAAGAACGATTATCGTACGATCTATATTACGTGAAAAACCGTTCACTTATGTTGGATGTGGCGGTTGCGTTAAGAACGCTTAAAACAGTGCTGAGCCGTTTTGGGGTCAAGATAAAACTGTCAAGATAACCAGCGGTGCCAGGATCTATGAAGAAGAAAACCGTAACCAAATTGCAACAGCATTGGTTTAATTATTTGCTATACTAACCGACAATTATGGACACGACTATTTCAGGGAAAACTATTTGTATTATCGGTATCGGCTACGTCGGCGAAATGCTCTGCGACCAGCTAAGTAAACGGGATGATGTCTCGTCTATCATTGCGCTTGATAAAGAGCCGCAAGGAGAATGGTGTGCCACCATCCCCAAAGTCACCTACATCCAACACAACATGGCGGACGACGGCTGGCAAGAAATTGTCGCCGCGCATAATCCAGACGTGGTGATCCACACTGCATGGCAGATTCGGGCGATGTATGGTCAGCCAGACGAACAGTGGCGCTGGAACGTGGACGGGTCTGGCAAGGTATTTGATTTTGCTCTTACTACAGATTCAGTCAATCGACTGATCTATTTCTCGACTGCCTCATCATATTCGGCGCGGGCTGACAATCAGCTTGAACATCTCTTTACGGAAGCCGAAGGCTTCCGTAATGACGACTATATTTACGCCAAAGAAAAGCAGGTCACCGAGGAGTTACTGAAAACTAAATTTGATGCTATTAAAGCTACGGGGGTGGCGGTGCCCCAAGTCTCGATCGTGCGCCCAGCGGCTATCACTGGACCACGCGGGCGGTATATGCGGATCCGTTTTGGTCTACAGTCAGCCTTACAGGGGAATCTCAAAGGTGGATTTATCAATCGCATCATCACTACCCTGACATCATTTGTACCAGCGACCAACGGGTGGGTGCGGCAGTTCATTCATGAAGATGATGTGAACGATATCGTAACTACGTTAGCGTTTGATCCTTACTCGTGGGACTACAACGTCTTTAACATCACCCCTGTGAGTGATCCAGTGTTGGCGTCAGATATGGCCGATGCTGTCGGGAAGAAAATTTTACCGATTCAGCCTTGGATGGCTCGGTTCGCGTTTTGGTTTTTCTGGCATACCACCCGCGGCCGGATCCCAACCAGTCCTGGTTCATGGCGTTTTTACTCATATCCAGTGGTGATGAGTGGTATCAAGCTTGCCCAGATATACCAATGCAAGTACTCATCCAAGGATGCGTTCAGGTATACCGATGGAAGGTATGAAACATTTATTGCAAAAGAATCCATCAACTCAAAACCGTAGTAATAACCAAGTGCTTGCTCGTGTGGGATTTACGCTGATTGAGATCATGGTGGTGGTTGCGATCATAGGCATTCTAGCTGCCATCGTTATTTCGGGTTTGTCTACTGCCCGTGAGGAAGCGAAGGAAGCAAACGCTAAACAAGAAATTGACGCGATCGCTCGAGGGGTATTGCAACTTATTTTCGATACAGGTCGTGGTCCTAATGGTTGTCCATATGATAGAACAGCCAACCCAGAAGTTGCCTTGAGTGGTGCTACCGCTGGCCTACTTACCAGGCCAGCCATAGATGCAACAGATACTAATGGTGATCGTTGTTGGTGGCCAGCCGAAGCTGTTGCAAAGTGGAATGGTCCGTATACTGCTCTGGATGTGGACCCATGGGGTAACGCGTACTGGTATGTTCCAGATTATGAACCATATCGCAATTGCTCAACCGAACCGACCCAAGCGGTGATGCAGGTAATAGTTTCGCGTGGACCAACTGGTGGTATCAACAATTTTGGCTGTGACGACGTATTTAAGTCACTGCAATAATGGTGCGATTAGTAGTCAGCCCCAATCTAGCTGGTTGAAATATTGTTATTAGTCCATCGAGTATAATCGCTTTATTTGTGAGCCCTTTTATTGGTGGAGTAGATCTACCACAACAAGCAAATGCGTAATTTTGTGCTACACTCCCATCCATGGTAGTCGATGGAAAAGCCATAGCCGCAGATATTCTAGATTCAGTAAAAGCTGAAGTGGATTCGTCAGACCAGACGTTCACTATGACCGCTGTTACCTGTGCGCCCAATTTTGAGACCCAAAAGTATCTCGCGATGAAAAAACGCCGCGCAGCAGCTGTTGGTATCTCGCTCAATGTGGTTGAACTTCCAGCCGACGCCACCACCGAACAGGTAATGGAATGTGTCTTGGCGGTAGCAGCGCAATCAAATGGTGTGGTTGTACAATTACCATTACCAGATCATATTGACGCCACTGCCGTGCTGCAAGCCGTGCCACCAAGCAAAGACCCGGACGGTTTTTCCTATGGCGAAAAGCGCGATCGACTTTTGCCACCAGTAGTCGGTGCAATCGATGTTATATCAAGTGTGCACGGGGTAGAGTGGAAAAATAAGCGCGTCGTGATACTCGGAAAAGGGAAGCTAGTTGGCCAGCCAGCCGCTCGCTATGCCCGCAAACAAGGTGCCCGTGTGCGCGTCTATGATGAAACCAATCTGGATCTATCTTCACTTACAACCGCTGATATTATTGTTAGCGGTATTGGCCAGCCAGCTTTTCTAACCGCTGCTATGCTGAGCAAAGACGTCGTTGTGTTTGATGCTGGGACCTCAGAAGACGGTGGGGTGCTCGTTGGCGATGCGCATGCAGACGTGGCTGAAGTCGCCTCACTAGTGACACCAGTCCCTGGCGGCATCGGTCCGATCACCATCGCCTACCTACTCAAAAACCTAGTCAAGCTCGCTCGTCAATATAAATAAACAAATGAGCGTAGCGATTGCGTGGTGAATTAATTTGTAAAAATCAAGAGAAGGTATCCTGAGGTATTGTGCATTGACCTAATTTTTAAAGAGACGTAGTCGACTATGAAAATGGAAATACTCTCGTGGTGATTTTTTCATTTCATCATACTTTTGGTCACCTATATAGTTATATAACTTAGTAAAACATGATATAAATACACGTAAATTATGTCTGATATCCCCGAATCAAACGAACCAAAAGCCAGCACGCAGTCGTTTTTGCGGCAGTTTCGTGCCGTGATTGTATTAGCCGTTATGGGATGGGTTGCCTATGTAGTGTATACCCCGGTAATTGATCCAAGTACTACGCATCCGTTCAAGCTTGGTCTGGATCTCGCTGGCGGATCGCAGCTGGTGTACGAAGCGGATGTATCAAGTGTTGATCCAGTTGAAGTATCAGAGTTGATGAATGTTCTGCGTGACGTCATCGAGCGCCGGGTAAACCGGCTTGGGGTAGAAGAAAACGTAGTGTATCTCGAGCAAAGCAGCTTTGTGACCGAAGAACCAATCGAGCGCTTGGTGGTTGAACTGCCAGGAGTAACAGACGTTACCACCGCGATTGCTGAAATTGGGAGTACACCAACGCTGGAATTTAAATTATATGATGCAGAGCTCGCCGCTCAGCAACAGGCCGCTCGCAGCAGTCTCGATTCGCTAGCTAGTTCAAGTCCAGGTCAAGCTGAGATTGGGAACATTCGTATAAATGGGGAGCTGGTGACCGACGAACCACCATTTACCGATACTGGTTTAACTGGCCGGTACCTAGAATCTGCCGCTCTTGAATTCGCGGGTGGTGCCGGCGGTCAGCTGTCAAACGAACCGCTAGTCTCAGTTCGCTTCACCGCCGAAGGGGGAGACCTCTTTGAAGAAATCACTCGGGCCAACGTTGGTAACCAGCTGGGGATCTTTCTCGACGGTGAGTTACTTTCAGCCCCAAATATTAATGAAGCGATCGCCGGTGGCACGGCGGTAATTTCTGGTGGTTTTACCCCAGACGAGGCGCGTGACCTAGCCCAAAACCTCAACTTTGGCGCCCTACCAGTCCCAATCGAACTGCAAAGCACCCAAACTATCGGTGCGTCACTAGGAGCTGAAGTATTAGAGAAGGGTGTGCGAGCCGGCATGATTGGGTTTGGATTAGTGATTCTATTTATGATCCTGTGGTATCGACTGCCTGGGTTGGTGGCTGGGGTCGCGCTTATTTCGTACGTCACCATCATGCTGGCTTTGTTCCAGTATATTCCCGTCACCCTAACAGCAGCTGGTCTGGCTGGGTTTATCTTGTCTTTGGGTATGGCCGTTGATGCCAACGTACTAGTGTTTGAACGGATGAAAGAAGAGTATCGATCAGGCGCCAGTAGTAGGATCGCTGCGCGTGATGGATTCGCCCGGGCCTGGAGCGCGATCCGTGACGGTAACATCACTAGTTTGCTCTCAGCGATTATCCTATTTTGGTTTGGTACGAGCTTGGTCAAAGGTTTCGCGCTGGTGTTTGGGCTAGGGGTGATCGTGTCGATGTTCTCGGCGCTGGTGATCACCAGAACCTTGCTCGTAACCCTGCCCGACGTCGAGAAAAAATCAGGCACCATGCTGGCAAAATTATTCGGTAACGGACTCAGCAAATAAACATATGAATATTATTGCAAACAGAAAAATATTTTTAGCAGTTGCTGCGTTTGTGGTGGCTATTTCAGTGGGAATTATTGCCACGTTTGGACTTAAATTTGGCATCGATTTCACGGGCGGTTCTCTTACCGAGGTGTCATACGGTGTGGCGCCTGACAAAATTGCTGTCGAACAAGTGGTGGCAGAGCTCGGGTTCGCTGGCTCATCAGTACGTGAATCAATCGACGAAACTGGCAATAATGCCTATCTCATCCGAACTCGTGATCTGTCAGAATCAGAGCGAATCGATCTCAGTGCCGCCGTGACACAGCTAGGAGCCGAAGGTCAAATCAGCCGCTTCACTTCAATCGGTCCAGTCATTGGTCAAGAATTACGCGACAAGGCCGTCTGGGCTATTGCTGGTGTACTGATCGTGATTATCTTATACGTTGGGTACGCCTTTGCGGGTATTGGTACGCCGGTGCGATCATGGACCTACGGTGGTATTACTATCCTGGTGTTGATGCACGATATTTTGGTCCCGACTGCTGTGATGAGTCTGCTGGGATTGTTTTTGGGGGCGGAAGTCGACGTCTTGTTTGTGATGGCGCTCTTGGCTGTCCTTGGGTATTCAGTTAACGACACGATTGTGATTTTTGACCGCGTCCGTGAACAACTGGTTGCCAACCGGACCGAACACCGCGTCGAACGCGAAGAAGCCGGTATCGTCATGGCTGATGTCACCTATACTCTAGATAAACCGTACACCGAGCTCGTGGCTACCGCCGTAAAAGAATCGTTCGCTCGTTCAATTAATACTTCAGTCACGACTATGATTTCACTCACTGCCCTCTACTTTATCGGTGGCGATATTACTCAGACATTTGCCTTGGTGCTACTAGCTGGGGTCATCGCCGGTACGTACTCATCGATCTTTATCGCCAGTCCGCTCGTGGTTGCCTACGCCAAATGGCGCGGAGTAGACGTTGATTCAATCCAAACCACTAAAACTATATAAATTATGATCATCGGGATTACCGGGACACTTGGAGCAGGCAAGGGAACAGTAGTTGAGTACTTAAGACAGCAGGGATTTTCCCATTATTCTAGTTCTGATACATTACGTCATGTTCTAGCTGAACGCGGAAAGCCGATCGATCGTGAGCATATGTCGATGCTCGCAAATGAACTTTCAAACCAACAAGATGGTGGTGTACTGCAAGATTCACATCGACTCGCACAGGCTAATAAGCATGAAAATTGTATTTTAGAGGCACTCCATCGAGTTAGCGAAGGAGAATATATTAAAAAAATTGGAGGTACCATACTTGGAGTCGATGCTGATATCAAAGTGCGCTACGACCGCGTTAGCGCAAGGGGTGATAGTGCAAAAGATAATGTTAGCTTTGAACAATTTGTGATTGACAGTGATCGAGAAGATGAGGGAAAAACCGGGAGTGGTCCAAACATACGAGCAGTTATAAACATGGCCGACCATACCATCCACAACGACGGCACCATCGAAGAGCTGCACCAAAAAGTAGAACAGTGGCTACAAACCCTCACCACAAAAAAATAACTCGGTATCATACATGATACCGAGTTATTTTTTAGCTAATTTGAACAGTTCTTCAGTCAAAGAAAACAGCAAAAAATGTCCTGGGCACCGTTGCTTTATGTGTTCGTATGAAAATGGTTGTAAGGGTTCATTTGCGGTCACACCGGTTGCTGTACTGGTTGTGTTATAAGCTGAAGTATATTCAGCCAGTTCGCTCTGCAACCACTGCTTGATCTGAGAAAAGGTATTTGGGCTGATCTGCATAAGCGCCATGACCTCACTACGAGTTTTGCCTGCCACAATTGCCTGAGCTATCAGTATGCGCCGTCCGAGTACTATTTTTTCTTTATGGGTCAGTAATGTAGCCAATTGGTTACTATTGTTTGCTAACGCTTGGGTGTAGGCTTGGTTGGCCAGCTGATCAATTTTTTCTTGCGTGGCACTCATCTCGGTATCATACATGATACCGACTCAGTCGAAATGCTCTTAGGTATATAAATACAAAACAAAAACGGCGAAGGACTACAGATTAAATACTCGTAGGTGTGCACGTTTCCCAAAAGAAAAAGCCCACAGTGGGACTTTAAAAAGATCAGTGCGCCGTACAACTAGTGCGGCGCACTCGTTTTGTATATCAGGCTTTTGGTTTGTGTTTCAAACATCCTTCCAACCTGCCGCTGGCGTGAGCCATGCAAAGCATGTTCTCAGTCGCTTTTTTGGACGTAAACTTAAACGGCTGGATGAAACGGGGTAGGCCGGCTTGACGCAAGATTGGCGCTTCGATCATACCGTCTTCGTTTTTGGTGAAGGGGATCACGTAGTGCTTCCTGGTTTTGGTGTCTATCGCTGTCCACTCAGACGGTAGTCCATGGTTGAGAGAGCCTAGATCAGTGGTTTTTGTAACCTTCAGCGGTGAAGCCAATTTCAGGGCCGTGCCAGCCACCACTTGATTGTTCTCAGTCTGTAGCGCTAGTTCATCCACGCGTCCACCCAATTCAGCTGTTTTGACCGCCTCGTCCCCAACCGTTCCTTTGAGTGATTTGAGATCAGCTTGTGTGGCGAGTGGCTCGGGTTCTTTCGGTTTTGGTTCGGTGCGGGAAAGAGCCCATATGACAAGCTTGATCAGCAAGAAGATTGCCAAACCCAAGAGAAACAGCAGGACCAAAGCAAGTACCCACGTCCACCAGGGAATAGCCGGAGTCGACCGATTATCGACGAACTCAGTTAGGGTTCTTCCACCCAACTCAGCCTTGAGCGGATCAATAAACGTATCGATGTCGTCCAAACGCTTGGTTTGTTCGTCGTTGACCTGCTCGACAGCATCCAAGCGAGCCTCAAACATGACGAGAAGGCTCGACAGCTGTGTTATGTCGCCGTCTGCCGCTCTCACCGCCAGCTCCAGTTGTGCAAGTTTTTCTTCGTTGCCCTGTATCCGCTCGAGCAAGTCAACCAAGCGCACCACCACAGCTGTATCCGCCGCAGTTGTCATGTTGCTCGGCCGTGGACCAATGTACGTTTGAGTCTTAAACAGACGCCATTGACCATCAATCTGATACATTCTGTTGCCAGCTGCCTGGTTCAATGCAACAAATGTGTCGTAGCACTTAGTCCAGCTTGCGCTGGTTAGGTACGCAACTGGATCAGACCAATAGGCAGCTGCACAGATGTGCCAGATACCTTCGCCTCCACCGGGAAGAATTGTCACCCAGAGGGTATTTGATTGGGTGGTTATTACAGTGTTATCAACAACTGTAACTGCCGCGACATTTGTCGGTGTCACTACAAACGCACCCAACGCCATCACGAGCGCACCTGCGCTCAACGGTCTGAGAAGCATGTTCATGCTGCATCCTTTCTGACGCTATCGCGTCTTACGAGTTATGTGAAGTTCATCACCAAAAAATCTAGGTGTTGTATCCGGTTTTTGTATACCACAAATTTACTCGTAAATCAAGATTAAAACGCCTACTAGGCGTTTTAATTCACCCTCTGTAGAACTCTATTTAATTAGTGTGCCGATGAATTCATCACCAGCCAGGTAGCTCGCTAGCGCGTCCGGTTTGTTGCCATTGATGATTGCCACTTCGATGTCACCAGCGTCAGCGGCTGCCGCTGCAATTGGATCAAACGGGGCAGACATACCCGGGTCCCATTCGGTTGGGATCAGAGCTCGAAATTCAGCCCAAGAGCTGCTCTCGATTTTAGTCGCGGTTGGATCAGTATTTGGATCAGCGGTGAACACGTAGTCGATGTTCGATAGGTTGATGACTTTAGTGGCGCCGACCAACTGGGCGATTTGTACCGCTCGCAAGTCAGTCGAGCAACCTGGTCGATAGCCAGACGCTACAATCACCGCTGGTTCACCAGGGATGTCTTGTACATCGTCAGGGTTAGTGATCATCTCCGGGTAGGCAATGTCACGAAACACCGTCCGCAACAGATGCCCATTTAACCTCGTTGCATGGATACCCATCCAATCAAGATCGTCTGAGGTCAGGTCAGTGACTGTGGCCGCGGCGTCTTGGTAGTTACGTGCAGTCCGACCACCACCAGCGATTAAAATAAAACGACGACCATATTTGGTCGTTTGATCAGTAATAAAATCTTTGAGTGAAGTAAGAAAAGCGGTATCGATCCCCTCTGGTACGATGAGCGATCCGCCGACAGACATAATGATGGTTTCGGGTTGTGTCATACGGTACATATGTTACACCGCAATGGTCAAAGTGCAAAATATGATATGCTAATGACATATAACTACTAACGTGTAAATAACCACCATGTCACCAGAACTCAAACAAGCCGTCGAAGAACGCGTCGCGCTCGGCCACACCAAAGAACAAATTGCAGCCGAGCTAGAAGCAGCAGGGTACGATCATGAATCAATCGAAATGATTTATGCTTCAGTTACAGGTGTAGATCAGGCTGCTACAACAAACGTACAATCGCTTCCGCGCAATCGTGATTTATTTAAAGCTGCTTGGGGTTTCATGGTCAGCCGGCTCGACTTGGTGGCTTGGTTGGCTGTGCCGTCAGTAGCTCTTGGTGTGCTGACGTTTCTTAATACTAGCGACTTTGCGACAGAATCACTGGTGCAAACTGTGCTGTCTGTGATAGCGACCATTGCGTTATTTTTATTTACTATTGTTGTCCAAGTAGCTGTAATCTACGCCGCACTCAAGCACAGTAAAGGAGAAACATTGACCATCAAGCAGGGAATCACCTGGGCTACCAATAACTTTTTTGGTTGGATTTGGCTGGTGTTACTTACTGGACTAGTCATTATGGGAGGTTGGCTGCTATTAATCGTTCCCGGGATTATTGCGGCTGTATACGTGGCGTTTTCTCAGTACGTGTTTGTGGACGAGGGTGGCCGCGGGCTAGCTGCGCTACAGCGCAGCCGACAGCTGGTATACGGCAAATTTGCCAGCGTTGTATGGCGCATGTTTGTTATGACGCTATTTCTGGTGGCGTTATATATTCCGGTTGCGATATTAGCTGCCCTGATACTTGCCTCTGTCCCTGAAGCAACAGCCACCTTGATAACCGTCGTGCTTGAAGGATTAGTCTCTGGGTTTATTGGAGTACTAGCAGCGTACTACATGACAACTATCTACCAATCACTCAAGCTAATGCCGCTCGTGCCGGTTGCGCCAACTAGTTGGTATAAGGTATATGCCGGATCGGGCGTACTTTTTGTTATCGCAATTGTAGGCCTGACATTTGCCTTTATGTCTGCCCTTACCGAGTTAGGTGACGATATGCAAACTGACACCGTCCCAACGGCGTTCCAGGCTGAACAAGCTGAACTAGACGCCGAAATGCAAGCCGAACTCGAAGCCTTCCAGCAACAATTCCAGGCTGAATTTGAATCTAATTAACCACGCGCTTTGATTTATTGCGCAGTCCCCACGCATTAGCCTCACCCTCAATGCGATATTTACGAGCTAGGGTAAATTGGTAAAACGAAAAGGCCGCAATAATCAATATTTTGGTAAAGCGGTAATCAATCCAAAATTCCGGAGTGTAGGCAAACCTGACGTACTCATTTGCTATCCCAGCTAGTAGCAATACGATAAACCACCGCATAGACAACACGCGCCATCCTTGAGTAGTGATCGCAAACGTCTTATCAAACATGTGTTCAAGCAGGTGTTTCTTCCGCCAAAAGCCAGCGACGATCGCGGCAGCCAGCCCCCAAAAATAAATGGTATCAGCCAGGATAATAGCATCAGGAGTATCAAAATAAAGGGTAATTGATGCCGTCACCAGCACAAGCGCACCAGAGGCTAGGGGAGTGACGGGTATGTGGCGGTGGTACAGCCACGCCACCATGATGCTCATGATTGTGGTGATCAGCAGCACCAGCACCGCACCTGAAAAACTCAGTAATTGCCCCGCCACAAAAAACGCCACCACGGGCGCAAACTCATAAAATATCTGTATCAAAGCCCCGGGTGTCATAGCATTTATTTACCGCAATAGTAGCACGATACAGCAGAAAACAGCGCTAGGACCAGAGAAGCACCAGTCAAGTTATTGTGTTACCACATTACACTTGACAATAATTCAAGTGTGTGCTAAATTTCCAGCAAGTCCGAAATCGGACGATATAATTGACAGGAAGTCAAAGCCAATGTATTGAGCAGAGACAACCTAGACATAGTCCGATTTTTCGGGCGAATCGCTGGCACTGCATTCCGCAGCGCTGGTACAACCAACGCTGGCACACAAAACATTGAGCCCAGCAAAAAAACGGATGGAGATCCAAAATGAAAACTTCAATGTTCCTCACAAATGTAGCCGCTGCCTTCGCTCTGACAGTCTTGGCGGGCACAGCCTTCGCTGACGGGCATACTGCGCCAACAACGCCGTCGTCAATGCCGACAATGCCAGCGAACTTTGGCGCAAAGCTGAATTTCGATGTCAGCCGGATGGCCGGTTTTGCCAACCAGTTGGACGGCAATGGCACTATGGAAACGGAATCGATCCGTGGTTCCATTTTCGACGTCACCTCCGGCCTTGAGTTCAACTCTTGCGGCAACACGTCGTGTCCTGACGAAAAAGTCGTTGCATTTGGCTTCGGTACCCTCGGGGATTCGAGCCTGACAGCAACCATGTTCAAAGGCACCGGTTCGTTGCAGTATCAGTCCCTGGAGCAGGTCCAGCACAACTTCCACCTTGATTTCGACGGTGGGTCGGGCGATGACTACAACGACTACAACAACTACAACAGCGACTACTAATCGTCGTTAAAAAATGACGTGGTCAAACGACCATGTCAAACCCAACGCCCCGATCATTGATCCGGGGCGTTTTTCTATAATACTATGCAATAAAGCTTGCATTATGTAAAAGAGTGTGCTATAAATATGTTACCTGGGTTTCGATGAAGTCGAAACAGACAACCCAGAGTTCATCGAAATCACGAATATAACACTAGAAATGGAAGGATGGGCATATGACTCATTTTACTAACGCTTCAACGAAGTTCAAGTTGTTTCTGCTCTCGTTTGCTGTGCTGCTGTTTGCAGCCTGCAGCCCACCGCAGAACCTCGACAGCTCGACTCCGCGTCTGAACCCCAAGGAACTCAGGGCTCAGAGCCCTGCACAACAGGCGCAGACAATCGCTGCCTTCAACCAAGGTATTGCTTTTGACGAAAGCATCAAAAACCAGAACTACATGGCGGGTAAAACCGTCACGTTGGCTGGTGATGATGCTGCCGTTATGCGCTTGACGGCGGCGCGGTCCCGTAGCGGGATCACCGTTATTGGTTACCACTACAACCCGAATCCCAAGCAAGCAAGCCAAGCTCAGACCGGCTCACTGATGACCATCAGCGACCCAAACGGGATGCTGATCAAGAACCCCAAAGATGGAAGCATCATCACACCGATGTTGCGGGAAACCGCAACCGGCTCAAACAGCACAGCTCTTGGGCTGAGCATGCTTTCTGAACTGTTGGGTCGTACTCTGACAGGCTCAGTAGCCGCAGCTATCGCTGGTAACGGCGACAGCACAGGTGCGAATGTGGGGGTAAGCCTCGCAACACAAGTTCTGACCAATGTATCCGGCGCTGCCTCATGCAGCAAGTGCCCTGGCGGTTTGCCTGGATCGTAGTGAAGAAAAAAGAACTGGTCGGCTGCTGTCGTAGATAGCGGCCGACTGCAATCTTAAACTTAATTTGGACGAAAGGAGACAGTAATGTCCCACTTCTTGAAAACCGTACAGGGTGCTGTTGCAGTCGCCTTTCTGGCAACCTCAGCAGCAGCCTTCGAATTCGCTCCTGGCGAACCGCAACCCAAAGAAGGTAGCCCGTTTCTCCATCACCAAGTGGTGGTCGAGGACGGCGACACCATGCCCGAGCTGATCAGCTGGCTGACCAGCGAGAAGGTCGAACTGGGTACTGCCACCAAGCAGCAGATCGAGAACCTGATCATGGCTGATCCAGCCAATCAGGCAGCGCTGTCCTTTACCGCCGCCGGCGAATTTCGCTGGCTGCAGTCGGGACAGACGCTGACGATCCCAGTAATGCTGGCGCCACCAGTGCAAACCGCACCGGTTGCACCAGTTGCTCCAGTACAATCAGCAGCGATTGATGTGTCAAACATCGACCAAAAACTGATTTTATTGGCAACGATGCTCGACCAAGTTCGTCAGGCTGATTCGGCCACTGCGCAAGCAGACCGTGACGCCTTGCGGGCAGAATACCTTACTCTGATCGAGCGAGCGTCCGCACCAGTGTTCTACGCATCTGCTATGAAGTTCGGTCTCTTCGCCGAAGAGAACGGATTGTTGGAACGGATTGGTTGGACGTTGGACGATGTCAGCCGCACATACCGTCAACACGGTTGGGTGGTTCCGATCGCCCTGACCTTGTTTGGTCTGCTGGCTGTCGTTCTTGTCTTCAAGGCACTTGTCCGATGGGCGCTGCCAGCGAATGTCAAAAACGCTAAACCAGTACCCGCCGCTCGTCTGGATGACGAAAGCCTGCGCCGTGAGTTCAAGGCCGCCGAGAGCGTCCAAGACAAAGCCATTCAGCAGCTTGCTGCTGATGTGGTCACGGTCACCGAAGGTCTGGTCGAGGTCAAAGGTCGGGTGAATCGCGTTGAAAAGCGCGTTGACGATCTGGCAGCCGTTGTGGACTTCAGTGTGCAACTGTGCGCTGGCGATGTCCTAGGTTGTCCTGACATGACAGACAAACGTCTGAACAGTATGAAGCCGGGGGACACCCTAAACTTCTCCGCCCCAGACGAAAATGGCAAGCCCGTTGCTTTGTCGATCGAAATGGGTCAGGCTGGCCGCTTCTTCAATCTGAAGGGTGTCCACAATGACTTCAGTCGGTTCGAGACCCTGGATAACGGTATGTTCACCGTTCAGCAGATCATCCTGCGTCTGGTGAAGTTGCGCAAGCAACAAGGCAAGATGCCTGGCATCGCTGTCCACCTGTTGACCAAGCAGGCTGCATGACTAGATAGGGGGCGGACCGCGTTCGCCCTCTACACCATTTCTTTTGTTTATTCTTTTGTTATTTTTAATCCTTAGATAACTAATCTACTGTCTGACAGCTTTGGGTAATGCCTCAAGTTGCGGATCGCGATAGTTCGATATTTATCGTACTGTCTGACAGCTTTGGGTAATGCCTCGAGTTGCGGATCGTTGAAAATATCTTGTCCTTTGGATCAGCTCTTTCATTGACTCCTACACTATGTGTAGTTGAGACAAATATACCGGATCTCCCGCTTGCGGTTGAGATCAAATAAGCCCTACATGATAGGGTTTTATTGTTGCTATTTTTTAATAAGTATTGTATAATTAATATCGAACTAGTAAATCTTACATCAGATTAAACAAACAAAAGGATACCCTAATGTTTAACCGCCGGACTTTTTTTGCTAACACTGCTGCATCTATGCTTGCAGCAACAGTACCTTCAATCGCCAGTGCCTGGATACCAATCCTGACACCGGTACCATCAACTCACGCCAGCCAGGTATCAAAGCTACCATGGCGCATCGAGGCCAACGCCGCGATGCAAACTGTTTCCCTCTACGATTACCGCTCTGGCCAAGAAGCAGCGGTAGCCGCCTGGCGTGCTGCTGTCCCGCCAGCACATCAACTGCCAGAAAAAATGATCCACGGCAGGGTGCAGTCAATCGTACCTTGGCCAACTTGGACACCGACCGCATCAATGGTCGCCAAGGGTTATGCTCCCGGTACAATTGCCGGTGGTCAGACCAACAACCCAATGGGGAATTGCAAAATCGTCGTTGGTGGACACTTTGGTGCCCGACACTTGCACGCATTTTTGTCTGGCACCAGATCGGTGTACAGCGAGGGTTGCTTTTCGATCGAAAACGACCACATGCTGGAACTGCTGGGTCATTTGGGAGGTGACTTGAAAAGGCCGCCACAAGAAGCTCTCCGGCAGGGAATTGAGTTGATCTTTACCCAGGGTCAGTTTGTCTAGACAATTTGACTGACTGTACCCTGTTGTCCAAAAATAACGCTCGCGAAAATATCGCGGGCGTTTTACTTTATAATAAGACATTCTTGACATTCAGTCAATAATATGATAAAGTGCTGACAGATTTCGTTTTTCAAACCACCATCGCAACCTACAAAAGGAGGTATAGCAATGTCTATAATTACTACTCGCCGTCAAACACTCCTTGGACTAGGAGCAGCGATACTGTCGCCATCAGTAGCAGCAGCTGCACCAACCAGCTACCTCGAAGCGCTGGCTCAGTTTGCTCAACAGCACCCTGATGAGCTGAGAAAGATCGAGCGCGATCTCGATCCCGAGGCCGCAGCTGATCTGCTGAGTATTCCAACCGGGCGTGTCCAAATTGGCACCCCCAAGGATTACGACGCTATTGCTGCAGGCAACTTGGTTATGTACAACACACCAAGGCGTGCTGGGCAGGCCACAGACCGCTTGGTTCTCGGCATACCAAAAACTGGCAATCTTTCAAAGTTTCAGATGGAGCAGGTGAATTACCTTTACCGCGATATGCGAAACGATGAAGAGTACTGGGTTGACCCAATGCAAGTCAAAATGCTGGGTCAGGTATCTAAAAAATTGGGCGTTCCGCTTAAAGGCACGTCTCTGCTGCGGTCCCCATCGACCCAAGCTCTGTTGATCGCTCGATCTAAAGAAGCTAATGGTGGTATAAGCAAAGTCGAAATCAACTCTTTTCACAGTACTCAGCGAGAGTTTGTGATGGCGGCAGATCTCCAGTGTGAACTTGGAGTGGCTGCACTATGGCGTGCGGTACGGGCAGTCTGTGCCAAACATGGCATCGGTGGACACAGTCGTTACTCAAACTTTGTACACATGGACTCCGGTCCGTTGCGTACTTGGTAAGACCGTAATAATTGTGAGTTCTTACAACTAACAAGGCCTGAACGCAACACGTTTGGGCCTTTTCTATTGTTAAGCTAATTATGTGATCGATAGTAGTCATTTCTGAGAGTGCAAATTTTGTATATATTTGTTTTTACGGAGATCTATAGCTGAGATAACATTACTCATTTTAATACTGGACCTACCAGAAGTTGGCGTGGTTGATCTAAGCTGCAACCAATAACAAAACACTAACCCGAGCGCACGCGCTCGATTTTTTATTATTATTTAAATTAAGTAACTAGTTCGTTGGGCTAGTGATACTGTGTAACCAACAAAGTTTTAAACCAAACAGATAGATGTCACTGACAATAGAGTCTGATCAAACATCCTGAGCTAATATATACTGCTTTGCACCAACACGTCCCATTTACTATCAAGGTACTTCTATATGTCGATTGCAACTAGTACTGTTAGTGGCTGGCGGGGAACAGCGGTCGCTGCTATTCTTATCTAAACAACACTAAAAACATAAGTCAAGGTTGACGGATTACAAATTCGTGATGACTTATCTCGGCCTGGAATGAACCAGGCAAAGTGTTCGCCCAACAGGACGGAAAACTTTAAGTTCCACGGGAATTACTCCCAACAATATGAAAGTACTACTCTGATGAAAAAGATTCTTCTTGGCTCAGCTACAGCATTTGTGATGACCTCAGGTTTTGCATTTGCTCAGTCCGTCGATTTCTCGTTCGAAGAAGAACTGGACGTCCAGCTCAACATCGACGTGACCGAATCGCTGGCGACCTTGACCGAAGTTGGCTTCGAGGCAAATGGTGGCGCTCTCACAGCGGGCAATTCCGACGTGAAAGCTGATCTGGCCGCGACCGGTGCCCTGAGCGCAGAGACTGTCTCGCTCGATGGTATTGCGTTTGTCGATACCGATGGAAACCAGTTTGGTTCTGCGAGCATCAGCGCAACGGCCGATCGCGACTCGTTTACTGCAGCACTGTCCGCTGACTTCGACCGCGCGAAGCTGGATACATCCAGCTTGACGCAAGGTGCCATTGCGGGTACCGCCGGCGTCACTGTCACCGACACGCTGACAAGCAGCCTGGATGGCCAGCTTAATGGCCAGCTCGAATATGACGCGGGCCAGACGCTGACCGTCACACCCTAAGATCTGTTCGCGGATCAAACTACCGGGAGCGATCGTATGGTCGCTCCCGTTTCACTTGTCAGATGCCACTAGCTGGAACTGAATTCACGAAACAGAGGGGTTGCAAAACCCACAATGCGGAGACAGTAATGTTGAATATCCGAAGAATATGTAAGTTGCTGGTTTTGCCGCTGCTCTTGACCATCGGTCTTGGGGCCTGCGCTCAAGCACCTTCAGCAGTGGGGCACCAGTATGCAACCGAAGACGGGTCTCACTGGTTTGTCCAGGCCACCATGTCAACTGGGGTGTATAATTCACCTGATCAGACAATGATGATTGCCTACAACAAGTGTAGTGGTGGCAAGCCTATCGCTACCGTTACAGGACAAAGTCAAGCATTTTCAGCACAACTCGTGCAGGCAGTCTTGAACTTAGGTCCGTCAGCCGTTGCAGGTCGTTATTATCTCGAAGGAGATAGGCTGATTGCCGATTCACGTGACTGTACTGCTGGTGCAAACTGTGGCACCAGTGTGCTGGTGCAAAACACCGCCGGCGCTTCTTCTACTGCAGGTGCTCAAGCAGGCACTTGATCAAGCTGTTCATTTCTTAAATAAACTCCAATCCCCGCAAATTTACTTTGTGGGGATTTTTCATAATAATCGATTATTGCGTAATATTTACATTTGCTACCATGGCAAAGTATTCAGGCTGCTGTTAAAACAGCAGGGCGTCAACCATGTCTAAAATCAGAACTTTCTCCAAGAAGGTAAATAGGCTGGCTCGTTGCTGTCTCTACGGCCACAGCCACCCAAAGTGACAGCGGCTCATGACACAAAGGTAAGATATACAGCATGGCAATAGTTGAGCCCTAACATCTACCCGGGCAAGGTGATAGCTTAGTCCAGATTTTTTATTGAGTTGCTTGCGTAGAGTAGTAGCAGTATAGATATTTATATATACTCAGTGGCAAAAGGCTAGGCATATTCTAACGTATACATAGCTTTCTTAGGTTTTATAACTGACATAGTTACCTCAGAACAGTAATGTGATAATACATACGTTACTTTATGCTGCAGTATTGTTATCACCAAAACAACTTAATTTTGATATACAATTCGTTTTAAATTTCGTGGAAACTTCTTTTAAGAACTGTATCAAGACCAAGGACTTGCATTATATTTTGATGTCTGTATAATGGCGCCACTGTCCGACGGAGGTGATCAATTGGAGGAACAATCCACCAATCACGTTCGAGCTGCGGCACCGTTTTTTGATAATACTCACAAGTGAGTTTCATACAGCAAAAAGTGTAAACACCTCGTGCTTTTACTTTTTGTTGTATGACTCTGATGCGTGAGGATCAAGCAGAGAAATTTGCTTGGTTGAATAGATATACTCGTACGTCCCATACGTGCGGGTATAGTATGTTGAATGAATAAATGGTCGAAGACCATATTATGAATTTACTTCCCAATTTTTCCTTCCATAGGAAAATTGCTGGAAGCGAATGATTATATTTAGACAACATGCATCACAGCAATAACGTCGGTATCTCCACAGGTACCGGCGAGCAACCAAGACAAGAGATTTTTTCTTTTGTCTTATCCTAACAGGAAAATAGGTATCAGACGCGCGACCAAAGAAGTACAATACGCGCATTATGTTTGGTACCGCAGATACTCGAAACTTCGGTTTCAGTACCTGTCTTAAATTAGAGTTTGATCCTAGCTCAGGATGAATGCTGGCGGCGTGGATGAGGCATGCAAGTCGAATGAATTTAGATTCATGGCAGACGAGGTAGGAACACGTGGGTACGTACCCTAGAGTCAGGGATAACCCGGCGAAAGTCGGAACAATACTTGATAGTCCCTTCGGGGTAAAGATTTATCGCTCTAGGAACGGCCCGCGGTCTATCAGCTTGTTGGTAAGGTAACGGCTTACCAAGGCTACGACGGATAGGGGAGGTGAGAGCCTGACCCCCACCGATGGAACTGCGACACGGTCCATACTCCTACGGGAGGCTGCAGTCGAGAATCTTCCGCAATGGACGAAAGTCTGACGGAGCGACGCCGCGTGGTGGATGAAGCCCTTAGGGGCGTAAACACCTTTTATGAAGGAGGAATTTTATTGACGTTACTTCATGAATAAGGGGCTCCCAACTCTGTGCCAGCAGGAGCGGTAATACAGAGGCCCCAAGCATTATCCGGATTCACTGGGCGTAAAGGGTGCGTAGGCGGTGGTATTAGTTAGGTGTTAAATCCTGGGGCTCAACCTCAGAATCGCATTTAAAACGGTACCACTAGAAGAAGTTAGAGGTGAGCAGAACTCTCGGTGTAGGGGTGAAATCCGTTGATATCGAGGGGAATACCAAATGCGAAGGCAGCTCACTGGGACTCTCTTGACGCTGAGGCACGAAAGCATGGGTAGCGAATCGGATTAGATACCCGAGTAGTCCATGCCCTAAACGCTGTCTGTTGGTTATTGGGGGAATCGACCCCTCCAGTGACGAAGTTAACACGTTAAACAGACCGCCTGGGTAGTACGAGCGCAAGCTTAAAACTCAAAGGAATAGACGGGGGCTCGCACAAGCGGTGGATCATGAGGCTTAATTCGTCGCTAAGCGAAAAACCTTACCTAGGCTAGAAATTATACTGCACGACCGGGGAAACCCGGTAAGCCTTCGAGGGTGTATAACAGGTGATGCATGGCCGTC
>Ga0306910_1000333_pt1 | contig 25678 bp, 27 predicted proteins | sample AntRauMFilla2698_FD_190438 | JGI IMG/M metagenome (GOLD analysis project Ga0306910, IMG submission 190438) | Saline lake microbial communities from Rauer Islands, Antarctica - Metagenome Filla 2 #698 (v2) (version 2) | ecosystem: Environmental > Aquatic > Non-marine Saline and Alkaline > Saline ... | reverse complement strand
TTTGGTTCCTCGCTGACGAACGATGATTTCCCCGGTCTTCACCATTTGACCGTCTGCACGCTTGACCCCCAAATACTTCGGTTGCGAGTCGCGCAGGTTTTTGGAAGTTCCACCGGCTTTCTTCTTTGCCATAACCTGTATTTATTTATTTAATATGGTGTTAAGAGTGATACAATTAACGAGAAAGAGTATACGACACATGGAAGGGAAACTCAAGTCTTTAGCGAGCTCAGAGCAATTGTTTACTGCTGTTTTACTCTGTCTGGTGGGGGTCATGTCATTTTTGTTGGGAAGGTACTCAGTTATCGGCCCAACTATGAATCCAGCCCTAGTAGAAAATGCAGCCGGGGTTGTGTTTATAGATACACCAAGTCCAGTTGTGGTGCCTGACGCAATCCAAGTAGTCGCATCAAAAGGAGGTACTAAATACCACCGTCTTAATTGTCCGGGGGCAAATTCCATTAATGAAGAAAATAAAATCTACTTTGATTCTATTGCTCAAGCCAGAGCCGCGGGTTACACCCCGGCGGCAAACTGTGAATTTTAGATGTTATACTCTCTAAATCGATGAAAAAGCAAGAGTTCATAAGTGGTATGTCTAGCGTAAGTGTTGTACATGTAGGTTTAATACTATTGGTGTTAGTTCTTTTTGCGAGTACGCTTTTGTTATATGGCTTTTCTTCCGATAGTACACGAGCTAGTAATAACACCAGTATTGAGTACCGACTTGTGAATAATATTATGAATGATGAGGGTGTTATCAAGCTAGTGCCAAGAGATAGTACACCGCCACTGCAGGGTGAACTTTCTATGTATGCAAACGAGCAAGGTGGTAGTTTGTATAGTTTTATTTTTACACATTATGATGCGACCGAAACATCTGCTGTACAGCCACAGTTTGTGCGCACTCGTCTGGTGGATGAACCAATTATGGTTGATCTAAACGATGCAGAGGGGGTTGCTTTAGCGGATACGCTTTGTGGCTTTGATTGCACCCCAGAGGATACTGCACCTATTGAAGACTGGATCAATTTTAAACAATCATGGTCAGTTGAAATTATACCTGAGGCGATATTTTACCGAGCAACGAGCAGTACTATCATCACAGACATTATTATCCCTGATATAATAAAAGAATTATAGTTATGCTCATCCTCGACACAGAATGCTCTGGACTACGACCGGATCGACACTCGATTGTATCGATTGGGGCGCTTGATTTTCGTAATCCTGACAATCGCTTTTATGGAGAATGTCGCGTATGGGACGGAGCAGAGATTATGGATGAGGCTTTGGCGGTAAATGGCTTTACTTACGCAGAAGTCACCGACCCAGATAAACAATCAGAAGCTGAATTGGTCGCAGCCTTCTTAGAATGGTCGCAGGATCTACCGGAGCGAACGCTCACCGGGCAGAACGTCGCTTATGATAAGGGTATGTTACTCGCCGCCGCTGAGCGAGCCCACCTCAATTGGAACCTGGCCTACCGAACAATTGACGTTCACACACTGTGTTGGGCACATCATGTCCGTTTACAAGGCGAGCCACCAGTTGATGAAAAACATCGACGTAGCGACCTCAATAGTAAGGCTGTGCTGGCGTACTGTGGCCTGCCAGCTGAGCCTGACCCCCATAATGCACTAACCGGAGCACTCTGGCATGCCGAGGTTACGTCTCGGTTGATGTATGACAAAAAACTTCTCCCCGAATTTGCGCAATTTGAAATTCCTTGGGCATAGTCTGATGTTAAAATACTGTAATGATATTGGATAAAAAACGACGTACACCAAAACAAGACGGAAAAAAATCCCGCAAAAATGCTGAGGCCAACAACTGTAGAATTGTCACTGAGCTACTAGATCCAGATAGTACACAGGGTGATGCGGTCCAGTCGTGGCGGGTGTTCCGTATTATGTCTGAGTTTGTGCAGGGTTTTGAAATGCTGCGTTCCCATGGTCTAGCGGCGACTTTCTGGGGTAGTGCTAGAACTGATCCGTCTGATAAATACTATAAAGCAGCTGAAGAATTAGCCGCACGAATGGCAAAAAAAGGCTTTTCAATCATTTCGGGTGGAGGTCCAGGGATTATGGAGGCGTCAAATGTCGGTGCGTTTAAAGTTGGTGGTAGATCGGTTGGGTTGAATATACAGCTGCCGTTTGAACAAAAGCTTAATCCCTACACCAACGAGTCACTTAATTTTGATTTCTTCTTCTCTCGTAAAGTTATGCTGACGTTTGCGTCAGAAGTGTACGTATATTTCCCTGGTGGTTTTGGGACGCTTGATGAATTATTCGAAATTATAACCCTGATCCAGACTAAAAAAATCGAGCCAATCCCAGTTGTTCTGTATGGTAAAGAGTACTGGACACCACTGCTTGAATTCTTTAAGAATGATTTACTCGAAAAGTACGGCACTATCAGTCCAGAAGATCTTGAGCTATTTCACTTGGTCGACAGTGTTGATGAGGCAATGAAATACATCACGAAAGAGATTAAAAATATTAAAAACGTGCAACAGATCTAAGATATGTATTTTTCTTACTTTGATACAGCCTTTTCAGACGATCGAGTTATCAACAAACATGTCAAAGCACTTGGTAAATACCGGGCCCAAGTTGCAGAAGTCGTGAGTCACAACGACTCATCGCAATCAGAGTATTCGCTCGTGCACGCAGCAAATCCGGCTGTCCATGATCAATTGGAGCGAATCCAGACTGAGTTCAAGGGTATTAAGCATCTGATATTGATAGGAATTGGCGGGTCAAACTTGGGTACTGTCGCGATCCACCAGCTACTGGATGAGAAAAAAGTGCGATTATATACACTTGATACAGTTGCTGCGTATCAAGTTGAAGAATTATTAGCTCAGCTCAAGCGTGTTAAGAAAGTTTCTCAGGTAGGAGTGTGCGTAATTAGTAAATCTGGCGGTACGGCTGAAACAATGGTTAATGCAGGAGTAGTACTGACAGCGCTTGAATCACAGTTTGGAAAGGGAATCTACAAGCAAACTATTTTTATTGGAGATCCAGGTACTGGTTTTTTGAAATCGGCTAAGCGAATGGGAGCCCAGTCAGTCAGTATGCCCCCAATTATTGGTGGTAGGTACTCAGTTGGTACTGAAGTCGGACTAGTCCCTTTGGCGTTACTGGGGCACGACGTTGATTCTTTTGTAAGTGGGTTACTAGAGGCAAATAATGAGGAATACGAAGCAATCACTGCTGATAATGCGGCCCGACTATTTGTTTATTTGGGTAAAAAATATACCCACTATAATTTCTTTGCGTTTGAACCACGCTTGTATAAATTAGGTGCTTGGTATCGACAGTTGCAGGCGGAAAGTTTAGGGAAAGCGTCTGTTAACAGCAGCAAGAAAAACACTAAAGGGTTTGTCCCAACCCTCACTACAGCTGTTGAACTTCATTCTACTGGCCAGTTGCACATGAGTGGTTTGCTGCCGATCTACACTGATTTTGTCACCTTTGATGATGGCGACTGTGATTGTGAGATACCTCGAAAAGGTCTGGCAAAAAATTACGGTAAATTCTCGATGCAAGAAGTGGCCACGGCGATTTATGGGGGAGTTATTGGAGCATATCAAACTGCTAAATTGCCATACAGGGCAACCATCTTTTCAGATAATCGATCGTACTCAGTAGGATTGTTTATGGGTATGCGCATGAGGGAAACAATGTACGCGGCACATTTGCTAGGTGTAAACGCCTTTGATCAGCCGAATGTAGAGTTATACAAGAACAAGACTCGAGAAATATTAGGGATGTAACAATGGTACACTTTATAACAATATGACCTACGTAGTATTTGACATTGGTGGAACTAAAACCAGAGTAGCAACATCGGCTGACCTTAAAACTTTTACCGCGGTCACATCTTATAAAACTCCACCTACTTTTAAAGCTGGGATGCAATTACTGACGGAAACAGTTGATGGGTTGACTGATGATGTGACGGCATTCGCGGGCGGCATTCGTGGGCGTTTGATGGAAGATAAAACCGGCATTGAAAACGACGGTAAGTTAACCAAATGGGCTGGTGAATCAGTAGTGGGATATCTGCAGAAAAAATATGGCGACATTCCCGTTTTTCTTGAGAATGATGCAGCTATTGCTGGGGTAGGTGAGGCTGTATTTGGTGGTGGGGCTGGTTTAGATATCGTGGCGTATCATACAGTTAGTACTGGTGTTGGTGGTGCCAAAATTGAACACGGTATAATCGATGAATCAAATATCGGCTTTGAGCCTGGGCATCAAATACTAGATATAGACCGTACAATCCTAGGTGAAGAAATAACTCCGACGCTGGAAAACATGGTTTCCGGCACTGCCATTAAATTGCGTTTTGGTGTCGAGCCGTACGAGATACCACAGAGCGACGTGCTGTGGGATGATCTAGCGGGATATTTAGCACAAGGGTTACGCAATACTATTTTGTATTGGTCGCCAGATGCGATTGTGCTTGGTGGATCGATGATTATCGGTGATCCGGCTATTAAAATCGACGCTATTCGCAAGGCAACTGCTGAGGCTTTGGACGGCTTTGAGCCGACACCTTTAATCGTTGAAGCTAAGCTTGGTGATGAGGCTGGTTTATGGGGTGGTTTGGCTGTTCTCGATCGTCGTTTATAGTATACTCAGACAACAGGATCGTTTACCAAACCTAAATTTATATATGGAATTTCTCATTATTTTACTAGTTGTTTTTGGAGGGATCATTTTGTCGTTTTTGCGAGAGGTAAAGCAGTACGAGCGAGGAGTGGTGCTAACAATGGGTCAATATACCGGATTGCGAAATCCTGGCTGGAGCATCATTGTGCCAATATTTCAATCAATGCAAAAAGTCGACTTACGAGTCAAGGCGGTTGATGTGCCAGACCAGAAAGTTATCACAAGAGACAACGTGTCTGCTTCTATTAACGCAGTTATTTATTACAAAGTCTCTGATGCTGCGCGCGCTGTGCTTGAAGTAGAAGATTTTCGTTACGCAGTGTCGCAGCTGGCTCAAACCACTATGCGTAACATTGTAGGTGGAGCGGAGCTCGATGAGGTACTGTCGCAACGAGAAGAACTGTCAAATAAAATTAGGGCCATCATTGACTCTGAGACAGATAAGTGGGGAATTAAGGTCGACAATGTCGAACTGAAAGACTTCTTCTTGCCAGAAGACATGGAACGTACTATCGCTAAGCAAGCCGAGGCAGAGCGTGAACGTAGAGCTGTTATTATAAGTGCAGAAGGGGAGGTAATTGCATCTGATAATATCGCCAAGGCTGCCAGAACATTAGCTGAGTCACCGGGAGCACTTCATTTGCGCACCCTACAAACTTTGAATGACTTGTCGTCAGATCAGTCCAATACTGTTATTTTTGCTATGCCGATAGAAGTACTCAGAGCAGTAGAGGGGATTAGCACATATATGGGTAACAAAAAAGAATAGTCTATCTATTGACTTATTGTAAATATAATGTTATAGTCTTATAAATCCATAATCCATGGTAGGATTGTGCGGTTGTCGAGGAAGGGGCGCTCATATGAGACCTCCGACCTATGCTCTACATGAGCGTCGACATTTATCTATAAGACCATTGGCTTATTATATCCACAGTATTCTTAGCAATTCTTTCTGTTTCTACTGCATCTGTCGTAGAAGTACCAGAAAGTGCTATCGGACACATTGGACAAGCAGAAGTTGAAGTGGCACCAAAAGAAATTACGATCGGACGAACAGAAGAGTTGGTTCGTGAATACTTTCAAGACATCCCGATTATGGCAGAAATTTCTCGATGTGAGTCTACATTTCGTCATACTAATCCAGATGGTTCAGTGCTACGAGGGGTAGTAGACAAGCGAGATACTGGTGTGATGCAAATCAATACGTATTATCACCAGGATACAGCTGATAAACTGGGGTTAAACCTGGAAGACTTCTATCACAATATGGCGTTTGCTCGTAACCTATACGAGCGACAGGGAACACAACCCTGGAGCGCGAGTCGTCCTTGTTGGGGATCATCCCAGCTCGCGATGGCTAACTAAATAAAAGAAAACAACCCGCAGGGGTTGTTTTCTTTTGGTATAATAAAAAACGTGAAAAAGATTCTCATAATCATGGCGCTTGTTCTGGTGTCTATTATTAGTTATCTTATATATGAACAATATATGCTAAGTCAGCATTGCGATGGACTATGTCAAGACATTGAAACAGGCGAACTAATTTCTTGTTGTTAATATGAAATACTGGTTAATGAAATCTGAACCTGACTGTTACTCAGTCGATGACTTGAAAAAGGATAAGGTTGAGCATTGGGACGGAACGCGTAATTACCAAGTGCGCAACATGATACGTGATGATATGTCTGTCGGTGACCTGGCACTGTTTTATCATAGTAACGCGGGCAAGGAGACCGGGTGTGTCGGGGTAATGGAGGTTGTAAGTCCAGCGTATCCTGATCCTACCCAGTTTGATCCAAAATCTGATCATCTTGATCCCAAAAGTGACCCAGATAATCCACGCTGGTTGTGTATTGACATAAAATACGTTGCACATTTACCGCGACTGGTATCACTGCAAGAAATAAAAATTGACCCCAAATTTGCAGATATGCCACTCGTGCAAAAAGGGAATCGGCTGTCTGTTTTCCCGATCAAGAAAACCCACTTTGATCGAGTGGTAAAACTATCTGAAAAGCCACTGTAGCATTGGTATACTAAATCCATATGGAATCTACCGCCGAAGCTCTGCGCGACACTAAGGGTCGCTTTCAAAAGCGTGATACTGGCTTTATGCAGCTATTTATCAGTAAGCGATTGATTCATGGATCCGCTGCTGCGCTTGCGGGTATTTTTGTTCCGATTTTTCTGTACGAAACTTCAGGAGAATCATTTTTTGTGGTTGGGGGGTACTACGCTCTTCTCTCGTTACTGTACGCATTGCTATTAGTACCTAGTATGCGGATTACTAATCGTCTAGGGTTTAGTCGCACGTTGGTCTTGTCAGGGGTGTGTAGTATCGCAACCTACATATTACTGTTTAATTTGACACCGACAAACCTACTAATCTTGCTGTGGCCACTAGCTGTGACTATCGTCGCTTTTCGATTATTTCACTGGGTGCCATTTCATACCGATTTTGCCTTGTTTACCACCGCTGGTAAACGGGGGAAGCAAGTCAGTCTTTCGTTTGCAGCGATTGCGTTTATGGGAGCGGTTGGTCCGATTGCGGCGGGGTTCATTATCGCTAATGCTGGCTACACGGCCTTATTTGGGACCATTATTGTACTTTTAGTGGCGGCAACAATTTCGTATGCATACGTACCCGAGACGCCCACGCATTTTGATTGGTCGTGGAGAGAAACCTGGAGTCAATTTCGGTCAAATAGACAGCGAGGTTTGATGGTGGGGGAGTTTGCAAACGGTGCAGAAACGGTTGTAAATATTATTGTCTGGCCTATTTTTTTATATACCATTTTAGATGGAGATTTATTTAGCATTGGTGCAATTTCAACCATCATTGTCGGAGTAACGATTGTGTTGCAGTTGCTACTAGGAAGATATCTCGACGGCAAGGGAAGAGATATAACCAAAACCCTAAAGATTGGAAGCTACTTATATGCAATCGGTTGGATTCTTAAAATATTTGTATTATCCGCCGCTCAAGTATTCTTTGTCGGCCTCTATCACAATATTGTTCGTATTTTCTCCCATACTCCTTTCAATGCTATCGTATACGATATGTCTGCGGATCAGGGAAGTTTAGTTGATGAGTATACTGTCATTCGAGAAATGGCTAATCATTTAGGGAGAGTGTTTGCTTTGTTGGTTACAGCAATTCTTGCTCTGTTCATACCTATTGGCTGGACCTTCTTTATAGCAGTGGCAGCTTCTTTGGCCCTAAATATGGTGTATACCGCACAAAGAGTCTAGGATTATAGTGAGGTTATGAAAATAGGCTTTTTTGACTCTGGACGTGGGGGATTATTGGTTGCACAAGCAACACAAAAATTATTACCCCAGTATGACTATCTGTATTATGGAGATACAGCCAATGTGCCGTATGGTGATCGATCAGAGACTGAAATTTATGCCCTTACCAAGTTAGGAGTTGAGTACCTATTTCAGAGCGGGTGCTTGATAGTTATTTTAGCTTGCAATACTGCTTCTGCAGAAACACTCCGGATGTTGCAAGATGAGTGGCTGCCGAAATACTATCTAGATAGAAAATTGCTGGGTGTTATAGTTCCGACGGTGGAGGCTGTATTAGAGGCGCAGTGTTCAAGGGTGCTGTTGCTAGCGACGGCTAGGACCGTTAGTGCTGGTAAATATCATCTCGAGCTTGGCAAATTACAAATTGTAAACACCAAAATCATAGCCCAGGCCACCCCTGATTTGGTGCCCTTGATAGAAGAAGGGGATGTAGCTGTTTCTGTGGCGCGTGTAACGCAATACATAAACCAGTACTTGCAACGTGGTGATGTTCTTGACGGAGTTATACTTGGTTGCACCCATTATAGTATTCTAGCTGATTCCTTACGTGTCTTATTTCCTCAGATTACATTTTTTACACAAACCGAGATCATTCCAAGTAAATTGCAGCAATACTTGGAGGTGCACAACGAATTAGAGCAGCAACTTGGAAAGGAGGGGACACTCGAGGTATTTTTTACCGGCAGGTCTCATGTCTAGGCTATACACTCAAATCACTCTTTAATATCCTTTCCACCATGGAATTTTTCGTGGATGTCCCGCAGTCGTTTGTTGGTCACGTGGGTGTATATCTGGGTAGTAGCTACGTTTTTATGACCGAGTAGCTCTTGCACAGAGCGTAGATCAGCACCACGATCAAGCAAGTCCGTCGCATAGGTGTGGCGTAGGGTGTGGGGAGTAACTTTCTTTGATACGCCGGCTAATAGAGCGCAACGCTTAATCATCATTTGAATAGCGCGTGGGGTGAGTCGTTTTGATTCACTATTTTTTGTCAGGTTTGTAAATAATGGCTTGTCTACGTCGTGGCGTTTTTTGAGATAGAGCCGTAACCATTGTGCGGTACGAGGTGAAATAAAAATAGTTCGTATATGTTTACCTTTACCTATAATCGATAATTCATAGGTACGACTGGTAGAGTTGTCTTGTAGCATCGTGAACTGATCTTGGTTTAAGGCGGTCAGTTCAGCTATACGCATTCCAGAGCTAAAAAACAACTCCATGATGGTGCGGTCACGTAACCCTTTAATCTCCTTGATCTCGGGTATCTGTAGCATCTTTTCGATATCAACCACTTCGAGAAATGAAATTGTTTCGTCTGGTTTTTGCTTGGCTAGTTTGATTTTACTACTAGGTAGTGTCTCAATATCTCGCTCGGCCAGGTAGGAGAGTAGGGCACGCAGGGCAATTAGATAGTAGTTTTGTGATTTCTTGCTTAAATAGTCACCGCGATTGGTTTTGTATGTCCGAGCAATATATAACCGGTAGTCCCAGACGTGTTCAGCGGTCAATTCATGCGGTTTCAGATTCTCAATATTTTCTACTTTGAGCCATTTGGTAAAGAGGGAGAGGTACTGTTGGTAGTTGCGCTGAGTGTTGCTTGAGAGTCCTTTTTCGATCTCGCAGTAATCAAGGAAAGGGAGTATGTGAGCTCTGATTGGTTTAGGTGATTGTTTGCTGGCCATTGCGTATATATTATCACTTCGCACAATATATGTAAAACGAAGTAAAGTGCATATCCATTCTACATTAATAATATTCACACTGGTCTGTAGGTACCCTTATTATATAGGTACAGAGGAAGTTTATAGAGATATCTGTACTGCATAGTACGCAACAAGGCCGTTACTACTTGTACAGCTGCTTTTGAATCAATTCTGAGTATGTACATTAGCCAAGGATCAAATTTGGCTCGATATACTATCTATCTACAGTAATACCTAACTAAGCATAATCAAAGCCTTAGAATCGATTCTAAGGCCTTTATAGTATGTGGTGTGAGTAACAGGCTGTTTATACTAAATGTAGGTTATTTCTGCTTCGTATATACATTATTGCTTTGATGAGTAGATTTGAGTCGACTCCTGGTACCTGTAATTTATAATTAAATATCACAAATTGATTTTAAAATTTTTGCAAAATCGAACTAGTGGTTTTTCAGTAGATTTTTCAATTATGCATTAGTAAAAATATTTTAAACGCTCATTTGGTGTAGGTCGCGAGATTTATCAAATAGTTGACAGCTGTCTACGTTACAACCCTACTCCCCCTTTTGTCTGGGGATTTAATATTGTGCGACGTTTACTATTTGATGTTAGAAATGTATTTGACTACTCATCCCTACCATACTAGTGGCTACAGGTAGCACGCTTAGTAATTTTTATATATCCATAAAAGTATCGACTTGATATAAGGCACTTTCCTTCAATTCGGTAGTAGCATTATTAAACGTAATTCCTTTCCCGGTTGTTAGGAACATTGGTTGATCGTAAATACTGTCGCCAATTACGTAACAGTCTTTGGTTGGTTCGATATTGAGAGCACTGCACAGCTCTAGTAGATAAGTATTTTTCATGGCGCTTTCTGTTCCCCTTGAGTGAATGCCTGTCAGCACATCTGATTCATTGAAGACGCAGCTAGTATTAGCAATTACATGGTGAATGCCAAGTTGATCAGCAATTGTGTGAGCTGTAATGACAAAAGATCCAGTAATAATGGCGGTTGTGTACTCCTTTTTATGTAGATGATTCACTAAGCTTTTTGCTCCGTCTCGGAGCTTGATTTGTTGTAGTATTGACGTGATCTCTTCCCTTGTCACCCGCTTGTTCTTTAGATCATATAATATATCTAGTTCTGTCATCCATTGAGCATATGATATATCACCGTTTTTAAATGCCGTATAAAGACGATAGTCATCATCAGGCGACACGCCTAAAAAGGTATTTACATCCACCCACTTATTGTTAGTAATAAGTGTGTCGTCCATATCGAATACAAACAGCTTGTTTTTACTCATGCGTTGATAGTACCACTATATTCGTTAGTAAGGTGGTAAATACAACATTGGGTCGATGTAGGCTTCAGTAGCTGCTACTGGAGTGGTGGCCGGTCCACAGCCAGTAACGGTTTTGATCTCGTTAAAGCGTCGCACACTCACTCCTTCTTTGGCGTAGACTGTAAAGTGGAGGTGCGGTCCGGTTGAAAATCCGGTGTTACCAATGTATCCAATTGTCTCACCAGTAGCCACTTTCTGTCCCGGGGTAACCCCAATAACCGATTGGTGGGCGTACATGGTTGAGAATCCATTGGCATGATCAATGAGCGTCCACTTCCCCCATGAGTAACAGCCTGGTACAGCGTCAGTATTGCCAGTAGCACGAACGGTTCCGGCTAATGGGGCTAGAATAGGAGTACCGCTTGGCGCGCCAAAGTCGACCCCAGCGTGATATGGTCTCCCACCATAGGCGGCGGCATTTCTTCTCGCGAATTCGGTGCCGCCAAAGTACTGTGTAATGATTACGTTTGCTAATGGCCAATTAAAGACCTGGGTACCTGGAGCCGGAATGGTATTTGGGTCAAGAATGAACTGTAGCTCTGACTCAAAGTCCCGTAATTCACGCATAATTTGGTCACGGGCTGCTTGCTGTGAAGCCAGTAGAGCCTGGTACTCAGCTTCTTCGTTTTGGGTGGCAGATAGAAGTTCCGCCTGCTCGGCTCGGCTCGTTACCAAGACCGAATTTTGATCTGCGTACTGATTTTTCAGAGCCGACAGTTCAGAGCGTTTATCTTCACTCAAATCACGCCTTTGATTGAGACTTGCTTGTAGTTGACTCAGTGTCGCTACCCTAGCTGCCATTTCATTTTGAACGGTATCAAAGGTATCGATCTCAGTCCAAAAATCCGACAAACGATTGTTTTGTAAAAGTAACTCAATCAGGGTTTGCTCGCTGGCTTGATATTGTGATCGAATAATATCTCCAATGGCTGATTGAGTCACTGCTATGTCTTGTTCAGTAGCATTCATTTCCAAGATCAGTTTATTGATCTCCAGATCGGTTGATGCAATTTGTGCTTCTGTCCTACTGATTTCGGCGTTTACTTTTTTTCGTTCGGTTTCAAGTCTATTTATAGCAGATTGCAGCGTTTTCTTCTCTGCTCCCACCTCCATTAGTTCCAGCTCAAATTTGGCTATTTCTGCGTCAATAGATTTGAGCCTGTCACTACGTTCGGCAATCTCCGTTCTTAATTTCTCAATCTCGCTTTGGGCGAAAGCATCTGGGACGTACACAAAAGAGACTGGTAACACCAGCCCGATGATGAAGGCTACGAACGTTCGTGACGTCATCCTGTTATTTTATCACAAGCTTTTTGTATGCGCTCGAGGGTTTTGCCTTGACCCAGCACGTAAGCGCAGGTAAACGGGTCTGGTGAGCGTTCGCGACCAGATAGTGCGACGCGCAAAGGCCAGAGTACTTCCCCCCTCCCCACCTCACCAGCGTAATCCCAAATCGTTGATTTAATTGTTTCTGGTGAAGTAAAATCAGCCTTTTGAAATAATTCGAACACGTGTCGCAGTCGTGGTGATGCATCGGTAACATCAGTATCATTTTTCCATTGCAGTAACCCAGTTTGATATTCAATTTGGTTAAAAGCCCAGTCGTACTCACCACTGGCAACAGCAGCTTTGATTTCAATTTGAGTGTGTAGACGCTCGAGCATAACAGGAGTCAGTTTTGCTACTGTTTCTTCATCACAATCTGGAAGAGCTGCCTGTACATAGGCTACCTGCTCTGCTGTTGGAAGTTTGATTAAGTATTCTCGGTTCATCCATTTGAGCTTTTCTTCGTTAAATGCTCCACCCGACTTCTGTATTTTTTCTAAAGAAAAATTGTTAATGAGCTCCTCATCGGAAAAAAGTTCTTGTTCCCCGCCTGGGTTCCAACCAATCAAAGCCAAGAAATTACACATCGCAGCCGGTAGATAACCGTCGGATCGGTACTCTAGGATGTCCTTTGCTCCGTCACGTTTACCTAACTTCTTTTTACCGTCGGCAGCCATGATAGGTGGCAAGGTTACGAATACTGGATACGGTATATCAAGTGCGTCGTACAGGCTTAGGTACTTGGGTGTACTAGAAATAAACTCTTGCCCCCGCATTACGTGTGTAACACCCATTTCTTCATCATCGACAATATGAGCAAAATTATACGTTGGAAACCCGTCAGCTTTAATAAGGATAAAATCATCCAAAGCTTCCTCACCAGCGGTCAATTCTCCCCGCACAGCGTCGTGCCAGGTATAGCGTTTTATTTCTGGAGTCTTGAAACGCAGAGGTTGTGTGCCGTCCCATTCGGTGAAGCTATCTGGACGGTGCTGACGGTAGAGGAAAGGTCGATTCTCAGCTTCAGCTTGCGCTCGGAAAGCTGTGATTTCCGCCTCTGTATATGGATCTGGATACGCCAAACCTTTATCAATCAACCTTTTGGCGTACTGCCTATAGATTTCCAGTCGATCTGATTGGAGGCATGAGCCGAAGGTACTTGATGGTTTATCTGGCCCGATATCGTAGGCGATGCCAAGCCAAGTAAGGGCTTCGGTCGTGTGTGAGATCGCACCATCAACCTCCCTACTTTTGTCTGTATCCTCTATACGTAATATAAAAGTCCCATTATTTTTTTTTGCCCAGAGGTACGCAAACAGAGCAGTTCTTATACCGCCAATGTGCTGAAATCCGGTTGGTGAGGGTGCGTATCTAGTGACTACTGGTTTATGATTCATGTTCGATGCCGATTGATAGTATGACACTGGCTAGTTTGGCGGCAGCATCAGGAATAAAGAAATCTTTTGCAGCAGCTGACATAGCTGCCAGCTTTTGTGGATCCTTTATAATAGTGTTTATTTCTGTTGCAAGCAAGTGTGGGGTTAGATTTTTTTCTTCAATGACAACTCCACCTCCTCCCCGAGCGTATGTATAGGCGTTGGTTCTTTGGTCTCGGCTGACGTCTTCGGGAATTGGGATGATGATTGTTGGTGTGCCAAAGTAGGCTAATTCAAACAATGTTGTGCTACCAGCGCGAGTTATCACAATCGTCGCAGCCTGCATTAAAGCTGAGACTGTTTCAACCGGCACAGTGTCTGTAACGTAATAACTAGAACTCAAATCTGTACCCTGTAGTAAACCCTGAGCAGTTATTTGTATGTCACTCATTTGTGGGCCTGTTTGGTGGAAGATGCGATAGTGTGGCAGTAGTTCTAGTAGACTGGTTAACACTGCATCATTGAGTTTTTCTGCACCTTGCGACCCGCCGGTAACGTAAATGAGTGGTTTATCATTAGGTATCCCAAGTAGCGCCAGTGGGTCTGCATGGATCTGGGTTAGTTCGCTGCGCAGTGGGATGCCCGTCAAAGCGGTTTTTTCAGCTGGAAAATACTTGGCAGCATCATCGTAGGAAACAGCTATATACCGTGCAAATTTTCGGGCTAGATAGTTAGCTTTGCCAGGACTGGTGTCTGACTCATGGATCACTACGGGGATTTTTAGTATTCGTGCCGCGAGCAGTATAGGGACCGCAGTATAGCCGCCTTTAGAAAAGATAACGTCAGGATAGATGATGTAAAGCTTCACAACAGCACAAAAGAACCCAAAAAAGGTTCTGAATATATCAAAAAAGTTCTGGATCGAAAAGTAGCGGCGGATCTTACCAGCTGGACAATTTATATAGGTTATGTTGTAGGTGTCGAGTTGTTCTGGATTGTATGGTACTGGACCAAAGTAATATAGTTTCGGCTGACGTTCACTTTTGTTCAACCCTGCCGCTACCGCCATCAGCGGGTAAAAATGTCCTCCGGTTCCCCCACCCACAAGTCCAATTCTCATATTTGCAAGTGTAGCACGTACTATGCTCGCTTGAGTCGATATTTAGACACATTTAGCACTATTCCCATGGCTGCTAATGTTACCAGCAAGGCAGTCCCACCGTGACTAATAAATGGCAGTGGTAGTCCTGAGAGAGGCGCTACCGCTAGCATGGCTCCTATATTGAGGAACGCTTGAGCCATAATCACGGTGATAATTCCCACTACTAGTAACACCCCAAACATATCAGCTCCTTGTTGGGCTATTTTGTACCCGCGCAAAGCAAATGCCACAAATAATCCAAGTAAGAATGTGACCCCTAGTAGACCAAACTCTTCGCTATAAACAGCAAAGATTGAGTCACCGATCGGTTCTGGCAAGTATTCAAATTTTTGGATACTTTGTCCGAAGCCTCGGCCCGATAAACCGCCAGATCCGACTGCAATCAGCGATTGTTTTATCTGGTAGCCACTACCAAGTGGATCGGCGCCAGGATCAAGAAAAGTAGTTAGTCTATCCATCACGTACGGTCTGGCAATAGCTATACTAGCCAACAGCAAGATCCCAGCTAGAAATAAAATAATCAGATCTCGTACCCTAGCACCAGCGACTACAAACATAGCCAGCCCCGCTGTGGCCATAATTAGGAAGGTGTCTGTGTCTGGTTGCAACAACATGACTACTCCCGTAATGCCGCTAATCAAGCCAAATGGAATCAAACCATAGCGCCAATCTTCAACGTGCTTATGCATGCCTGATAACCAGGTCGCAAGGTATATGACATAGGCAATTTTTAGGAATTCTGACGGTTGTACGGTGGTAATACCTAGATTGATCCATCTGGTTGCGCCGGCATGCGACATCCCTAAGCCCGGAATAAATACTGCCAAGGTGCCAATTAGACCAATAATAAAAATATAAATTGCATATTTACGCCAGTGTCTATAGTGAACGTTGCTGAGAATAAATAAAGCCAACCCTCCCCCGACTATACCAAATACAAACTGACTAAAAGCTACGGACCCAAAACTTGCTCCGTCTCTCGCCAGTAACCCTAGTGAGGCGGAGGAGAATATTAAAAATCCAATAGTGACCAGTGTCACTATGATTGAGAGAAATATCGTATCGACTCCTTTTGGTTTGGGGTTACTCATGCGGTGGTAGCAATAATTACTCCAGCTACCGCGCACATAATACTAATAATCCAGTAGCGCATGACAACTTTTTGCGATGGCCAACCAATTGCTTCAAAGTGGTGATGCAGTGGTGCGATGCGTAGCATCTTCTTACCGGTTGCTTTTCGGTACAGTAATTGCAGTACATTTGATCCAACGGTAGCAAGTAGTGGCAAGGCGACAATAAACATCAGTGAAATACCGTGGCCGTCTCCTAGCGCATCAGTCATAAATACTACTACACCGAGCGATAGCGTGAGAGCCATAGACCCGGTTTCAGTCATCCAAAATCGTGCCGGCGAGACATTAAACCATAGAAAAGCCAATATAGCCCCAACAACAGTGGCACAAAACGTTGCTAACCCAACCTGATTTTGTACCAGGGCTATGCCCCCATATGCGCCAAAGACGCAAGCGAATACACCGCCCGATAGACCGTCAATCCCATCAATAACACCACTCGCGTAAAGTACTAGAGTTAGTAATACAAAGAAAGGAATAATGAAGATACCTAGTTCAATACTTCCGTCATAAGGAATATTGATAGCGGTTACTCCTAATTTATCATAAAACCACCACCCTAAACCAGCAGCCAGTACACTAATAAACGCTAATCTACGACTCAGCCCCAGTCCTTTACCGTGATGAGCGACATCGTATACATCATTAATGAGCCCCAATAATGCACCAACAAGCAGCGCCGCTACCGGTATAAAGGTTTGCGACCGACTGAGAAAATTGAGTTGAGAAAAAATTGTTTCTGGAAATAAACTTGCCAGTACAGTTGTTCCACCTAGTGTTAGGATCACACTACCCCAAACTACAATGCCGCCCATTCGTGGTGTGCTGGTTTCGGCGCCACCTTTGAGTCGGTTAAATTCGGTCGCTTCGTGTCCTCCGATGGCTGTTTTGCCACCAGTTTTTTTCCATACTTTATATTTAAATAAAAAATGTGTCAGCACAGGCGTAATTATAATACCGATCATAAAAGCCAGTAATGCAGGAGTGAGGACGCTGACGACAGTACTATTCATACGCAAGTGGTTCTATCACTGAGCTTTGGACTGCGGCGACTAATTCTAGTACATCTGTAAAGCGCGCGTCTCGGGTTGATCCAAGTACGGTTATGATAATCGGACGATTCAAACCAAGATCAAATGCAACCGTTAGGTTTCCTCCAGCTAGATCTGTGTATCCAGTCTTTGAGCCTAAGAGATTAGGGATTTGGGTGGCAATCGGGTTGGTATTATTGACGTCGTGGTACGCTCCAGCAGTGTTATATACTCGGGCTGCCGACTTGGTAGTCGGAGCGATTAGTTCTGGATAGTTAAGCAGCATATACTCCATCAAGAAACTAACGTCTCGCGCAGAGCCAAGGGCCCCAGCTTCGACTGGTGATAGGTCAAGTCCGGTGGTGTTTTTAAACGATAAGGTCGGTAGTTGTAGTTCGTTAGCCCGGATGTTCATACCGGCAATAAATTGTTGGGCTGGGTCGCGCTCTCCTAGAAGTGCTCCAACATTGGCCGCCAGCGCGTACGCGGCGTCGTTTGAAGACGAAATAAGAGCCAGCTGACTTAACTCCTCGACAGTCAGTTCTTCACCTGCCAACAGTCCGCTGTTTCCAGATTGTCGTACTGCAGCTAAGGGTACCCCAACTTGTGTTTGGTCGGTAATGAGCTCGTGTGCCAATAAGGCTGTCATGAGTTTTGTGATCGATGCTAGCGGTAATGTATCCCCTTCATTCTTTTTATACAAAGCGCGTTGCCCCGCTACGTCCCACACGTACGCAGCATCCGCCTGCAGTGATATATTACTCAGTTTTTCAGGAATATTTGTATCGGTATCCAGAGTAACTTGTCTATACGGTTGCTGTACACCTTCTTCAACGTCTGGCACGGTTGTGGTTTGGAAGTACCACAATGATCCAAAAGCTCCGCCTAAGATAAGGGCTAAGACAATTAGTTGTGTCACAATCGGAAAGTGATTGCTTTCTGGCTGCTGTTCGGACTCAATCAGTGGCATGGTCATACAGTTTTAGGTAAAGCGTTGAAAGAGTCAATAGCTGTCATGAATTCGCCAAACTGTGGTAGCTCATGTTTGTGACTGACACCCAGGTGTTGTAGTAGGTTTGGGGTGATTTTAAATTGATGCGAATTTTTGACTGTTTCGCGTTCAATGAGCCCACGAGTCATAAGATTGCGTAATATAAAGGCTGAATTTACACCACGAATTCGGTCTATTTCACCCCTGCTGATTGGTTCACGATACAGTATGATCGCCAGTGTTTCAGCGCCGACTTTGCTGATGTCTTGTGACAACTCTTTCTTGCGCAGTGATTCTATAAAACCACTCAGCTCAGGAGCGGTAACCAGCTGCACTTCAGTATCGGTTTCAAGTAAGCGAACTGCACCGGCCTGTAGGTGTAGTCGCAATTTATCGAGAGCACTACCAAAAGCGTTATCATCAGCCGCAAATAGCTTTTGTAAGGTCGCTTTTTTTTGTGGCGTCGCTTGATAAAACAACACCCCTTCAATTAGTACGTGTAGCTCCATAATTGTGCTTTAAATATAGCATATACAGACTTCCCTATCAGTTTACTTTTCCTAATAGTATTTGGGTATAGATGTCTTTTTTGACTCCATATGAATGTCATCGTAACGGTTTTTTTGGGTTATAAGAATGTCGTCTTGTTTGAATAACTCTAAAATTGCCAAGAAACCCACGATTACATTTTTATGTTCTGTTTCAGTGCGGCGAAGATCTGAAAAACATGCCTTCATTTGTTGTTCAATTCTCTTTTGTAATTTACTCATCATGTCTTCCAGACTAATGGTGGGTCGCACGGTAGTCTTTGCTTTTGGTGAATTTTCGCGTGGAAGATCTTGCAGTACGAGCTTCATTGCTGCCTGTAATTGATTTATAGTACAGTATTCGTCGGTAATAAATAATGGCTCCCGCGGCGGTACGTACCGTGGTTCAAAAAGAAAAGTCTGGTTAAAGTGGTTAGTTAGTGGTACAGCTGCGTCCCGGTATAGTTGATACTGTTTCAAGCGATCCTGTAGATCCTCAATACTCCCTTCTTCCTCATCCGTCAGTTCAAGAGTAGGTAGTAGTGACTTCGATTTAATTAGAAGTAGGGTTGCTGCCAGTGCTACAAACTGCACTGTATTTGGCAGCGATAGTTCTTGCATCAGTGATACTTCTCGCATGTATTCGTCAGTGACCGTGGCCAGAGATATGTCGTTAATTAGCAGTTTTCTTTTCTCTACTAATTCAATCAAAAGTTCCAGTGGCCCTTCAAAAACCTCAGTCTTTACAGCAAAACGCTTTGAATCGATGGTGACTGTATCCATGTCAATAAGTATAGCAGCAGCTACACGGTAAACTGTCCTTTTTTGTAAATAACCTTGGTAGTTCCATCGTAAAGTGTGGCGGTGACTGTTCGGTCTGTAGTTGAAATAATATCATTGTGTAGATTTGATATATTAAAACCGAGCTTATCCCAGTCCTCATCACTCAGTGTCTGTGACTTGCCGGTAAAACATTCCTTGAAGCAAAATCCTAAAGCTAAATGAGTGTTACCATATTTACCTCCCACATTTTCATCATATAATGTTTCAGCCATGAATTTTGTGATGCGAGATAGTCGAGTGTCTGTCAAGGAAAACTCACCTACTCTGTTACCGTTTTTCACCTTCAGCATCTCTTCCAGTAAGGAGAGATTTTTACTCGCTGAGGCAGTAGTAACCTTCCCGCCTTTAAATATCAGCTTAATATCCTCTATTCGTTTACCGTAACGATATAGAGGTTGATCAAATTTAATCCAGCCCTCAATCTGGTGACAATGTGGTGAAGTGAAAACTTCATAAGACGGGATGTTACAACCTCCACCCGCTTTCCAGATACGATCTTTCCCAATACCGATTTTTAGGTCAACATTTGGACCGACCATATGCAAAGACTTGATATGCATGTCAGTGAGTTTTTTACTTGTCTGCTGCACTGTGCGGTTAATTTGTTTCCATTGTGCCACAGGGTCTATAGTGTCTAAGTAGCAGGCTTTGATGATCTGATTCCAGTATGATTTAAGATTCATCCCTGCTTCTTTTGCCATAGTGTCGGTTCCGTAGAGACCAAGTGTCCAAGCTAGCTGACCTCTGTCTATTTTGTCATAGTACAGCTTTTTCCCTTTCTGCAAGGCTTTAGTCCGGCTCATCACTATTTTTGGGTCTACATCATTAAGACTTTGTAAATCAGTCTCAGCTAAGATGCGAATATTCCCGTCAATTTCATTCACTAGCCCGTGATTAAATTTTTCTGGTATGAATTCTAGTTGCTGTTTTTTGGCTGAATCGTAAAATCCCTTTTCTATTTTGTATTGGTCGTCATCGCATGGTAGAAACACCCCGAGTGGATTATATCCATTTTTTAAAATGGCGTTTTGTAAATGGTAATACAAAGGTTTTGCCACCTCCGGTACCACGAATTGAACAACACTACCTTTCACCAGTGGTTTTCCTGCTTGATCAGTCATTCCAAACTTTACTAATAATTCAGCGTACTTTGCCAAAATTTCGTCTGACGGTCGGTATGATTGTTTCATATTATGATTTAATTATAACAAAAAAGTGCCCGAAAGCACTTTGACTCGTGAACTCAGCTGGTAGCGGCCAATAGGGCACAGCTAGGAATCGCCACCTCGCTGTCATTAGTGCCGATTGCGGGGCATACCCACGACACGCCATCAGGGCTCTGAAAATGATTTTCAGGGGCTACAGGAATCTGTCTTCTGTTAAGTGTACTGTATACCGACCAGCGATCGTGGCTTTGTTGCCCGATGATTCTTTTGCAGTAGCAGCATTGATTGGGATTAGCCTCGGTGCCAAAATGTACAGCACCCTGCTCATCGATACTTTTGTTGAGCACTTGTGCGTGCATTTTAGAGGTTCCGGCGAGCGACAAAAGAGCAACGCACGTAAGAATGAATGTTTTCATGGTAGTTCCCTACTGTGATCGTTTCATTCCTCCCGTTAATGATATTAAACTGGTTTTAAATTTATAGCAAAGTATAACAACATCACCTGCTCGGGTGATGTTGTTATAAATGTCGCTACGTATATCTACTCAACTTTACTCAAGAGTGTGTCGATACGGTTAATATCACGCGGAAACGGAACGGCCTCTTTAACATTAGGAAGCTCTAGCATGCGGGCAGTAAAACGTTCTAGCCCGGTTGAACAGCCACCGTGTGGAGGAACTCCGTATTTATGCATCATGAGGTAAAACTCAAAGTTTTTAGGTGACAGCCCTCGTGACTCCATTTCAGCAACCATTTCCGCATGGTCGTGGTAGCGCTGTGCACCTGAATTGATCTCTAGTCCTCGGAAAAGTAAGTCAAATGAACGTGATGTCTCAGGACTGTTTGGGTCTGGGTAGGTGTAGAAGGCTCGTTTTTTAGTTGGGAACGCTGTTACAAACACAAAATCACTACCCATTTCTTCTTTAGCCCACTGACAAATAAGACGTTCGTGTTCTGGTTCCATATCCGTTTCGCCGATAGCATCAACAGCGAATTTTTCTTTTAGAATTTGCTGCACCTCAAGTAGTGTGAGGCGTGGGTATGGGTCATTTGGAAGTAGCGGTGCGCTAGTACCAAACCTCTCAAACACAGATGCGTGCTGACCTGCTACCGCTTGTACAGTTTCTCTCGTGACTGTCTCAAGCACATCCATCACGTCGTTATGGTCTTTAATAAATGACAGTTCAAAGTCCATCTGAGTAATTTCTGACAAGTGGCGTGTGGTGGCACTTTTTTCGGCTCGGAATATTTTGGCAATGGTGAACACTCGCTCAAGCGCCCCAGTCATTATCTCTTTGTAGAGTTGTGGACTAGTAGCAAGGTTGGCTGTCCTGTCTTTAAAATACTCAACTTTAAATACCTCTGCCCCACCTTCAGCATCACTTCCTACCAGCGCTGGAGCCTGAAATTCTGTAAAGTCGCGCGAGATAAGCGCTTGCCGATAGGCCTGTACGATTGTAGCCGATACCTTAAAAATATCTCTGGCCCGCTGCGTTTTAGCAGTGAGGGGGCGGTTGTCTAGTATCGTCTCAAGCTTCATTTCAGCATCAAGATCAAGTGGAAGTTCGGCGGCTAGATTGAGAATTTCGATGTCGGTGATCTCAAGTTCTATATCACCATTAGGTACCTTATCATTGACCATTTTTTCTGGACGCTCATTGACAATTCCGGTAATAGCAACGGAAGATTCTGGCCTCACCGTCTTTGCAATTTCTAGTACTTCTGGTTTGCCAAAGACTACTCCCTGCACCATACCGCTTCGGTCACGAAAATCGAAAAATGCCATTTTACCTTGATCACGAGCTACACTCACCCAGCCATTGATGGTTACCGTTTCTCCTTTTTTTGTATTCAGTTCTGCAATAAGTGTTCGTTCCATAGTTTTAAAGATTAATGCCAATAGCTGTTCGGACTTTTGCGATAGTATTATTAGAAGTTTGTTTTGCTCGGGCTACTCCATCAATTAGAACGTTTTTGACTTGTTCATCTGTGATTGAGTCACGCCTTGCTCGCATGGGACCAATAAATTCTTCAAGATCCTGTACCAAGACCTTTTTCAAATCTCCGTAGCGACCTTTGTTTTTTTCGTAAATCGGTTGCAGTTCATCAGCCGATTTTAGTAGTCTATGAATAGCGTATACGTGTTCAGGACGCTCACCGCTGCTGTCAGTTACGATACCCATAACAGCTTTTTCGATTTCCTCCTGGGTACCAAATAAAGGAATTGTATTACCCTTGCTCTTACTCATCTTTTCTCCATCAATGCCAGGAACTATTCCAACGGTATCGACTATTTTTTCGGCTGGTTCTTTGAGGATGTTCTCTCCAAATGATCGGTTAAATTTGCCGACTGCTTCACGGGTGTATTCCAGATGTTGTCGTTGGTCTTCGCCAACTGGCACCACATCCACGTCGTACAATGTGATATCAGCTGCTTGTAGCATCGGGTAGGTGAAAAGACCAGCGTTTGGTTCTAATCCCTTAGCTACCTTATCCTTATACGCGTGACCTTGTTGCAAAAAAGGTACTGTCACAACGCAGTTATATACCCAGGCTAGTTCCATATGATCCTGGTTATCTGATTGGCGGAACATGACACACTTTTGCGGATCAACGCCAACCGCCAAGTAATCCTTTACTACATTGACTATATTTGCATGCATTTCTTCTTTATTACGAAGAGATGTTAAAGCGTGATAGTCTGCTACCATTAAATAACTATCATAATCCTGGTACATATCAAAAAATGGTTTGAGAGCACCAAAGTAATTTCCAATATGTAGCGTGCCAGAGGACTGTAATCCAGTTAACAGGCGTTTTTTAGGTTCTGACATAGTGTAGCCATGGTACCAAATAACCCACTTAAAACAAAGGTTATGGCAGTGTAGGTGGGCTTTACATTGCTAATGGTAGTGTCAAGGTGAAACGTGAACCCTTTCCTTCACCTTCAGAATGAGCCGTTATATCTCCCCCCATTGCCTCGGCCATTTTATGAGCGACAAATAGACCCAACCCAGTTCCCGTTGTATTTACTTGGTTTGCTCCGTCAGCTCGACTAAATTTCTGGAATAAAATGTCCATAGTTTCTTGGCTCATACCGACACCAGTATCTATCACATCCATGTACACCTGTTTTTTAGCAACATCGTCTCGTACAAATACAGTAATGGTACCCTTCTTTGTGTACTTTATTGAGTTGTTGATGAGGTTGTGGGCTATTTGTACTGTTTTTCCGATATCTGCATTCACAATTGCTTTGCTTTGTAGGTTAGTTCGAAAGAGTAGCACAAGCCCTGCTTGTAATGCTGTGGGACGAACATCGTCACAAATCCGTTCGATCTCACTTTGTAGATTAAAATTAGCCAGTTCGTATTTCATGTTACCGGATTCAATTCGCGATACGTTAAGGTAATCTTCAACCGCTAGCGCCATCCGCTTGGCTGAGGTTTCAATTCGCTGCAATGGCTCTTTGGCCTTTTCTGGAATTGAACCAAAGCTACCTTCTATCAACATAGAAGCATATCCTCGAATTGATGTTAGTGGGCTACGCAGCTGGTGAGATGCAATCGAAACAAACTCAGATTTTTGCTTGTCCAGAGTTTTGAGTCGGGTATTAGCTTTTTCAAGTTTTGTGCTGAGTTCTTGGAGGTGTTCACGTTGCTTAGTTTCTGATCGCACTGCTCTGTATAGAAAAATTGACAAAACGCTTGTCAGAAGAATAGTTGCTGCTGTTATCAGTAGCCCAGTCCGACTTTGTACATAGGTGAATTGCGATGCTGTCAGAATGAGTAATGCAATTATCAAAGCGGATGTTGCAGATAATCCAACGTTGAAAGTTTTAAACTTTACGATAAGCAACGCTACAATGCTCATAAAAAAGGTCATACTAAATAGCGTATAGAATTCAACATCCGTATTCACTAGAATATTAAGATCACCTAAATATGAAATAATATAAATACCTCCAAAAAATATTAGTAAAAATGATCCTAACCCTAAACCGAGAACAATTCGTTGCTGTTGTACTAATTTTGAAACCTTTGTAATTCCTTGCAGTAATAGCCAACCAATCCATATAAAAGCTATTAAGCCAAGTGCTGTATAATATGATAAATATATTAGTCCTTCATATCCAAATGCATCACACCAACTAATATTAAATCCGCTCAGGTTCAAGTCACTTGCTGCAAAGAAGAGAACCGGTGCCATCAGGCCAGTTAGAATAACTTTTTGTATTAGCGGCATTGACTCGCCTCTTGTAAAAGTATACACAAAGTAAATTGAGAGTAACGCAATTGCAGCTTGTAGAATTCCGTATAGAGACCACACAAACAAAATCCATTGTCCTTGTACTAAGGTCCAGGCAAGCAAGTTAATGGTAATCCAGAAAGTAAAACTAAGTAAGATCAAAGACAAAAGTCTGTTTAGAAGTTTTTTTGGTGCGTTTGTAAACACTATAAAAGCAATCAATAAAGCAATGAAAGCAGTTGGAATATGTGAATAGTACAGAAGTGCAGGTACGTCACTGGAGAAGATTAAATATGAAGGTTGCGGATAGAGATAGCAGAGCATGGTTATTATTTATTAGGTACTGCGCATTCGTTAGCTTCTTCAGTTGGATCACAGCTGAATAGTGAGCAGTCATCTTCACCTATCATGCAAGTGTAAGCCGCGTCACAGTCTGATATATCATATCCGCATAGATTCAGCAGTGTCGAGGCGTGTCTTTCAATTTCTTGATAGTAATATTCCTCAGAGCAGTCGTCATCTTCACAGCCAATGTAGCAATTTGCTACGGTAGGATCACAATCAATTTCATAGGATACTAAAAAATCTGTAGCTACTACGTATCGATAATATGAAGTAAGTATAGTAAATGTTGTAAGTGTGCAGAGGAATAGCAATAATCCTTTGTTTACCTTGCTTGCGTTCATAACACTTTCTATTATAACAGCTATGATCTCTTGATCTGAGTCAGGTTGTTTACATTGACGTCCGTGACGTTTGTCGAGGTAGCTTCTAACTGTGTGTTAAACAGACAAATGCTTATCAATAAAAGGTGACACATTTGGCG
>Ga0306910_1000323_pt1 | contig 26388 bp, 29 predicted proteins | sample AntRauMFilla2698_FD_190438 | JGI IMG/M metagenome (GOLD analysis project Ga0306910, IMG submission 190438) | Saline lake microbial communities from Rauer Islands, Antarctica - Metagenome Filla 2 #698 (v2) (version 2) | ecosystem: Environmental > Aquatic > Non-marine Saline and Alkaline > Saline ... | reverse complement strand
GCTCAACAACCTGCGCCACAGCGTCCTGTTTGAACTCGTCTGTAAACCGTATTCCCTTGTTCATATCCGTCTCCCCTTGGTTCCAAAATTACCAAGCAAACCGTCTACAAATCTAGGGGCACCTCATTTTGAACCGCCCCTTGTTTGCCGGAGGTCCAGAAGTAAGGATACTGAGTTATGGAAAAGAACAAATGTGGAAACAGATATTCACCAGAGGTGCGCGAACGTGCTGTGCGGATGGTGTTCAAACATCAGGGCGAATTTGACAGTCAGTCAGCAGCGATCAAGTCAATTGCGCCCAAGATCGGTTGTGGCCCTGATACGCTTCGCGCTTGGCTGCGACGCGCTGAGACGGACAGCGGTCGGCGTGACGGTGTGACGACCGCCGAATGTGACCGGATCAAAGCTTTGGAGCGTGCGAACCGCCAGCTTCGGCAAGCCAATGAGATACTGAAGAAAGCATCGGCGTATTTTGCGCAGGCGGAGCTCGACCGCCCATTTCGGAAATGATTGCCTTCATCAAAGCACATCTGGAACTCTGTGGGGTCGAGCCGATCTGTCGCGTTTTGCAGATTGCCCCGTCGACGTTCTATGCGCATCTGGCTATCGAGCGTGATCCAGACCTTGCGTCGGATCGCGCCAAGCGGGACGCCCAATTGCGTCCTGCAATGAAGCAGGTCTGGGAAAACAATCGTTCTGTTTACGGTGCACGTAAGCTATGGCGTGCGATGCTCCGCGAGGGCCATGATCTGGCACGCTGCACGGTCGAACTGCTTATGCGTGACATTGGGATTGAAGGTGTTCGTCGTGGTAAGAAGGTCAAAACGACTTGGCCGGACAAGGCCTTGCCATGCCCAATGGACCGAGTGAACAGGCAGTTCCGTGCAACCATGCCTAACCAACTCTGGGTTTCAGACTTCACCTATGTCTCGACCTGGCAGGGTGACAGCTATGACAACGCACTGGCGGAGACAATGATTGGCCTGTTCAAGGCAGAGGTGATCCACAGATTGGGGCCGTGGAAGACCGCAGATGCTGTCGAATGGGAAACCCTCAAGTGGGTTGATTGGTTCAACAACTGCCGCTTGCTTGTACCGATTGGATACATCACGCCAACTGAGGCAGAGGAGGAATACTATGCAAACATGAACGCGCTCGATAAAGTCACTTGAAAAGAACTAAACAGTCTCCGGTAAAACCGGGGCGGTTCAGTCCAGTCGGAACCCGGTGGTTTAGGGATTCTGGCGGAATGCCCCCGACACATTTTGCACCATCTGCGATGCCAGTGATGAGGCGCAATTCTGCAACGCGCAGCGGGGATTTCGACTATCGCGCGATTACGGCTCAGTGGCATGCGGATCGTGCAGCACAGCGCACGAAATCAAGCACGTTGGCGAGCAATCCAGCCCTGCGCGATTATGTGCAAGACCGTCTTTTGGGTCTCATCGCTACGCCGTGTGGCATCGCCTTCGATGGGCCTGTTGTGGTATGGAAAGGGCGACGTGCTGTTCATCGGCAAAGTCAACGCTGGTCCTGTGCCTGGAGCCTAGAACAGATCGCGAGACGTCTGAAAGTAGACTGTCCTGAGGACACAGCAATGCAGATCAGCCACGAGGCCATCTATCAGGCGCTTTTTATCCAAGGACGGGGTGCCTTGAAGCGGGAACTGTCGGCCTGTCTGCGCTCGGGCCATACTCTTCGATTGCCTCGCGAACGGGCCCGGAGTCGTGGCAGACCTTTTCTCGCGGGTGTGCTGATGATCAGCGACCGCCCGGCAGAAGGTAGCGACAGGGCTGTGCCTGGCCCTTGGGAGGGTGACCTTATTCTCGGTCTCGGAAGTTCAGCGATTGGTACGCTGGTCGAGCGCACAACACGCTTCACCATGCTTTTGCACCTGCCGCGCATGGAGGGCTATGGGAGGGGCGATGTGCCCAAGAATGGACCGGCAACGGTCGGCCATGGTGCAGAGGCCGTCTGCGACGCTATCGCAGGGACAATCATGGGACTTCCTGCGGATCTTCGTCGATCTTTAACTGGGGATCAGGGGGCGGAGATGGCCCAACATGCGCAGCTACAGATCGATACGGGTCTGGAGATCTATTTCTGCGACCCATAAAGCCCCTGGCAGCGCGGGAGCAACGAAAAAACCAATGGTTTGCGGCGGCAATACTTTCCCAAAGGCACAGATCTCAGCCAACACGGTGTTAATGAGTTGAGCGCAGTCGCACATGCTTTGAACACAAGACTCCGCAAAACCCTCGGCTGGCGCACGCCTGCAGAAGCACTCGACGGACTGCTCAAACAGGATATAATCGAACGCATTGCGACGACCGGTTGGATCCGCCCCGTATTGTTCCCACGATTATCAGAAGATTCTGCGCCGGCATGGCTTCAAGGTATCCATGAGCGGCAAGGATAATTGTTACACTATGCTGCGGTCGAAACCTTCTTCAAAACCATCAAGGCAGAACTAATCTGGCGGCATTCATGGAAAACAAGGCGGTAGGCTGAGATGGCCATCTTTGAATACATCAATTGCTTCTACAATCCGCGACGCCGACACTTAGCACTGGGTTGGAAAAGTCCTGTCGCGTTCGAACTGAAGGTGGCTTAAACGAGCACCGGGGGTGGCACAGAAGCGCGACAGGTCTAGGATCAAGTACCTAAATAACTTCACAAAATATACTTTTATGCTCCACATTCTCTAGAGCACACTCAATAAATGCTTTACCTCCACATGTGAAGTATATGATGCCCAGCGAAGGATACATCATGCTTTACTCATTAGAACTATATGGTATTCCATATTTGATCATTATAGAAAAACGTCGTCATTTTTCTGCCTTTGGAATCTATATAGTAAGTGAAAATTTTGATACAATATTTGCTTCATTATTGGCCAATAGCATCAATGAAATTATTGAGCTCACCTTTAAAGAACTGAGTATTGGCTTTCCTAAAGACATAGTAAGCAAGGAAAGAGTTATGTTTTCAACTTGGCTAAATTCCAATATTAACACTAAATTCTATTTAGGCTCTTCAAAAAAGCACCAGCAATTTGAAAAGGATGGAATTTCAACATTATGATGCATTCGACTTCTATCATGTCGAGAGAATACCGTATGGCCATTACGCATCCGGATCAAAAATTCTTGTAATACTCTTCCTGCAGTAATATTTTTTGCCGAGAGCGCTACCAGACTTGATAAGGTATTCACCATCAAGTCAGTACCACCCAAACGGTACCGGTCCATCCCGGCAAAACCAATCTCTGTCATCGGCTGTGTGAAAGGATAGATCGCATCAGCGGGCAGCCCTTCAATACTTCTTTCTCCTTCATACGTTTTCATCAGGTTTCCAAAATAGAAGCCTGCTGTCCCAATCAATCGTTGGTCCTCATTAATACCATGCTCAGCAAACGTTTGAAAACTTGAGATGAGCCACCTCGTAGGCAGTAGTGCAAGCAGTAAAGCATATTCCTGTTGCCATAGGCGTTGAAATACCGATGCTGCTTTTTCAGTATGTTGTGTATCTCGCCGGAGATAGCTGATGCTAAGCCCTAGCCAGAGGCAGACTTCAGGGAGGCCTCGAAACCGATACTGCAGTATTCTCTTTTGGTCTTCCATATGTAGCCTGCTTACAGAGGGAAATTCGTCTGAATGATTTATAATATTTTTTCTATAGTTACTCCAATCTGCAGTAATATCTGGTAAAATATCAGGCTGTGTTTGAGTATGGACTTGTTTCCTTGAACGGCCCCAAAGCGCTTCTAACTCAGCTGGAATATCAAGTTTAGTTTCTGGTATACAATTCTGGGGCTCCGAGGTGTTGGCTTGCTCAGCCCAAGTAGCGCTGAGGTCTAGCTCAGTCAGCACAGACTTCTTTGCAAGACGTGCAGCCCCGTCTGAGCATTGCGCACCATTTATTAGCTCAAGCAACTTCACCTCTATTGGGCAAGGAGATGTGTTTGAACGCAACATATACACTTCTGGCCAATCTCCATTAGGAAATAGGCCAGTGGCTTTACAAAATCGCTCAACACTCGAATTACCATCCTTGTTCTCAAACGGGATCAAAACTAGTCGATCTTTTAAACTAGCCTTAGACTTCTTTAAAATCCCTTCCCAGAGTCCTTCAGAGTCAATGTGAGAGCAAAACTCATCGAAGGACTTAAATTTTCTTCGGTGCTTTAGGCTCTGTATGTAGGCGCTGTAGAGCCAACCGTCTTTATCTCGAACAAAAAAATAGTAGTAACGGTCAAAATCATGAAATGTCTTTTCGAAGATTTGAATATTGCGCCATAGCTGCGGATAGGGACGCTTACCCGACCCTCTTCCTGGCAAATTTCCAGAAAAATCCTCTGATGAAATAATAAAATTCTCACCAGCGTCATCTCGGCAGCTCTCAGCCAGAAGTTTCGAAATATTAGCTGCAGTTATATAGTCACGGGCATCTAAAAATTTAGCAATTTCACGTACTAAATTAGTCGTTAATATGCCAATATTATGATCTTTATTTAATTCATCGGTATTTCGAATTAAATACTCTTGTATTGCCGTCGAGCCTGTCTTGTGCGGACCTAAGTGTATATGAATTTTCTTCTTCATTCTCTGCCCTTGTTTGAAGTTTGTCTAGTTCGGTAAAATCTCTGCTACAAATACCATAACTTAGAACTCAGTGGGGTATTTTTGAAGATTCGTTCTGAACTTACGTAGGTCGAGTTGCAGTTAACTTACAAGTTTGTTCTTATAGATAGTAGCAAATGGTATGCCTTGTTCTATCGGGATCACCATTTTCGGCATTTGCTTGCCTGATGTAAAGACGAATGTAATCTGATGCCGTTTTAATTGGATGGCTCACATTATTTTTCTAGATGCTTTGACTAGTCCTTAACATAGGTGGTTTAGTTGAACTGGATAGGTTTCGGGCGGTTTCTAAGGTGGCATCGGCTTCGGCTACGCCGCTTCCTCTTTGGAAGTTGGCTGGTTAAAATAGGGGAACGTCTGAAAAACCTCCCACTTTCAGCGTGATACTGTAATCACGGGCGTCCCCCTGCAAGTGACCCACCAGATGCCAAAGCAACCTGCATTTCCTGGCCTTCGTGATGCGATGAAGAAGAAGCAGACGTGGCCTGAGAAATTCTTCGCCGAGATGGATGTGGTGATGCCGTGGGCGCGGTTGCTGACACTGATTGCGCCGCACTACCCGAAGGTGGGGCCGAAGGGTGGACGGCCGCCGATGCCGCTGGAGACGATGCTGCGGATTCACGTCATCCCACAATCGTATGCGCTCAGCGACCCGATGGCCCAGGAAATGCTGTATGACAGCGATGCCATCCGCCGGTTTTCGGATATCGAGATCGGCGACGACCGTATCTCCGATGAGACGACTATCCTGAACTTCCGCCACCTGCTGGAGAAGCATCGGCTGACCGAAAAGCTGTTCGCCGAGGTGAACCGCCAACTCACCGACCAGGAGATCACGCTATGATCTGGCAGGCTCGTGGACGCGACATTCATCGATGCGCCGTCCTCGACCAAGAACGAGGCCAAGGCGTGCGACCCAGAGATGTCGTCGACAAAGAAGGGCAACGATTGGTATTTTGGCATGAAGGCGCATGTCGGCGTCGATGCACAGAGCGGTATCGTGCACAGCCTGGACACCAGCACGGCCAAGGCACATGACAGTCAGGTCTGGGATGAACTTCTGCATGGCGACGAGACATCGGATTGGGCGGACAAGGGCTATGTCAGCGCCGCCCGCGAAGACGCGTTCTCTGATCCTGACTAGTTCTGGGGTGTAATGCGCAAGGCACCCAAGGGGGGGCGCTTCACCCCATCGACGAAGACATCAACCGGATCATGGCCAAGGTGCGGGCCCGGCTTGAGCATCCGTTCCGGGTGCTCAAGGGCCAATTGGGGTATCTGAATACCCGCTATCGCGGCCTGGCGAAGAACCGGGCGCAGCTGTTCACGCTGTTTGCGCTCCGCAATCTGTTCCTCGTCCGCCGAAAGCTGATGGCCTGAGGCGGATTCTGGCCAAAATCAGGAGGTGGACGCATCAGAATCGTCTATTCTGGCGCTTAGAGCGCAAAAACACGTCGCGTCCGCACAATCAAACCCTGATTGTTCCAAAAAAGGCGCAGCCGTAGTGGTAGATCAGACGCTGCTGAGCATCAGCGACATTTTGTTGATCATCGAAGGGTTAAGCCAAACTTGGACATTGTTACAGGATGCGTCATTGACCAGCGCAAAGCGACTGGCTCGCTTGGCTGAGACGGCAGTGACCTGATCAAAGGTTGATCCAATGCAGTTGTTCACACCGGCCGCAGCATCTGTCATTATGAGCTTATTCGTTGAGTTCGCTACGATTTGCTTCAACGGCTGGTTCTAGAATGTCGTACATTCCAGCGGTAACGAGACTTCTCGGTTATCGTTACTTCGAGATGTGCAACTGTCGGATGGCTAGGAGAGGTCACAATGATTTCCAGCTATCGTGTCCCGGCACTCGTGTCGCGACGCCAACGATTCGGCTATGACCGTAGGAAGGCAGCCGCGCTATCCGGTGGTTTCCTTTACGGTTTGATTTGAAACTAACCCACGATTACTACTGAGTAGTATCTGCATTTGGAGGTAATTAATGTCTGTCAAAGCATCAGTGTCTATCACGGAACAACAAGATGACTTCGTGCGACGAGCCGTGGCCGAAGGTCACTATTCAAGTCTGAGCGCGGTCGTTCAGCGTGGTCTGGAACTTGTGCGCTCCGAAGCCGAACGTGAAGAGGTCGAACTGGCCGCATTGCGAGCATTTTTTTCAGAACGTGCAAAGGGACCGTTCATCTCTGCCGAAGAAGGCCGTCGCCGCACCGAAGCAATGATCGAAAAGAAGCGCCGTGCCCTCATGCTATAGTGTACTTCGAAATGTTCGGTGCGACGACGATCTCGAACAGATTTTTAACCACTTGTTCGAGACCTACCAAGAGCTTGGTGATCGCTCTGATATCGCTTTGGAGCGCGCAGTAGAACGGCTCGTCGACATCGAAGATGATCTAGCGCGTTTAGGAGACGTGCCGTTTCAGGGTACTTTGGAGCCAAAGCTCATGAACGGGCTCAGGCATGTAACAAAAAATCCGCGCGGTGTTCTACTTTACGGTCGACGAGACAATTGAGACTGACCGTCTGCTCGGTATCTTCTTTGGAGGGCAGAATCATCGTCGGCACATCCTTGTCAGGATCGCGTCTGATCGCCCAAGCCCTCCATGAAACCGTTAATGATAATGGACCCCCATTATCATTAACGCGAGCTATTTGGTGCGCGCTTTTTGCCTTTCGCTGCGCTTGGCATGAATTCACACAAGGCGGACCAAGCCGACATTGAGCTTTTCACCCTCGCTGATGGAGCATCGTTTTGCGCGCGCGGCAAACAATCGGCTGCGACGCAGTACAAGTCACCGAAGCGGTCATTGCCGAGCGGCTTAAGATGAGTCATTAAAACCGCATTCGCCAGATTGTACTTCTTCCGAATGCTAAAGAAATCGTGACTTACAGTATTTACGTTTCTGTCTATCTTTTCCCGCAGACCTTAGTTTTTCAGTCAGGTTAGTATCAACACGTCGGCAACTAATGCTGCTGTGTGTTATAATATTTATGATGATGCCGCAAATTGCGAGTGCCGGTGGCTCCCATTCGAATATGTTGATGACCTTTGGTCAGTAACATTGCGCTGAAATGCACCATGAGGCTTGCAAAGCACAGGGTGCCTCCAGCGAACATCATGATCATACGCAGTAAGACGGCCACGCGATGATGGATGCATCGACCTGCTCCGGTATGCTGTGTTCTGGGGTTGCGGCTGACCAGACTGGACCTGTCGCGCTTCTGTGCCGCCCCCGGTGCTCGTTTAAGCCACCTTCCGTTCGAACGCGACAGGACTTTTCCAGCCCAGTGCTGAATGGCGTCGTCGCGGATTATAGAACCCGTTGATGTATTCAAATATCGCCATCTCAGCTTTGCGCCTTGTTTCCCAATGATGCCGCCAGATTAGCTCTGCTTTGATGCTCTTGAAGAACGTCTCGACCGCCGCGTTGAAACGCAACCATCGAGACGCCGGATCAAGTGAGGTTACGCTGCGATCTGACAGTGGTTGGTCTGGACTGTTGTTTCGCCGAACACCCTAGGACACCCGCCTGAGATTGGGATACTGGACTTTCGACCGGGTCAATCTCAACTGGTCCGCTTCCCATTTCTCCATCGCAAGGTCAGCACCCCATTTTTTGATCTCCTTCGCGGTGCGTCGCCGGTGTTCTTTTTTGCACTCGGCCAGATGTCGTCTGACTTCCCCAACCTTGAGACACTCGCGGGCGGGTGGACCGTTGAGTGCCTCCTCTGGCGTTGAAACCGGTCCAAATATGTTGGCCAAGGCCTTGCGCTCGATGTGGGGCAGCTCGTTCATAACCAACGGCCCAAGTAGGAGCGATTCAGACAAGCAGCCATTGGCAATGACAACCTCGTGGTGGTCACAGGCAAAGTGAATCCAGGCGATGCTTTGTTTCCCCCTCATATGGCGAATTCCCGGTATCGCCGTCAGCGACTTAGCCGGGGCAAAGGCTTCGGTCTTGAACCAGCCGTCCAACTGCCCACATCCTCCGACCAACAGCCGGTGTTGCGCCGAAACGATAAGATCCTGAGCTGGCAACCCTTTCCCTAGCGCACCGGCGGCGATCAGCACGGGTTTTGCATCAATGTCAACTTTTTCCAAGGCATGCACGCCACTGTGGATCCAGCGGACAGGCTGTGGCCCATGATCGAGCGTATAGACCATATCGCCAACCGCCACTGTCTCGACCGCGCAAGGGCCCTCCGGCGTTTCGATCAGTTTGCCGGGTGCATAGCACGCAACGCCGGTGTTTTCAGAGGTGAAGCTCGAATTGTCGGCAGAAGCGCCTGTGAATGTGATGCCTTCGCCCGGCGCGAACTGGTCGTTGTCGCTGTAGTCTACGGCTTCGGGACCTGTCGTATTGGATTGGTTCAGGACACCGTCATCAGCCTGATCCGCATGTAGCTCGAAGACGCTACCGTAAAACCCGGACAGATCAATGAAATCATTGTTGGAATTGTCGCCATCGTCCAGCGTGCCCGTATTGCCGGTGTTGAAATCTGTGATCGTGTCGCTGCCGTCGCCGGGCCTGTACACGAAGGTATCGTTGCCCGTACCCCCCTGGATGTTGTCGTCACCTGTGCCGGCTGTGATCGTGTCGTTATCAGCACCACCGTCAATCGTATCGGCGCCCGCGCCACCGATGATGGAATCGTCACCTGCGTCACCATCGAGGGAGTCGTCACCTGTTCCGCCATCGAGCGTATCTGCGCCCCCATCTGCGAAAATGCTGTCTGCACCATCCCCACCGCTCAGGCTGTCATCACCTTCGTTGCCGTCGATACTGTCGTCACCGAGGCCCCCTTGAATGGTGTCATTGCCCGACCCGCCATCAAGGCTGTCGTCGCCTTCCCGGCCATCGACGTCGATCCCGGCACTGTCCGCGTCGCCGACAACCAGATCCGCCTGATTGGTCAGGATCAAGCGCTCGATCTCTGAGAAGGTAATCGTGTGCGTACCATTGGATATCGTGCCCGTTTCGTCACCGGTAAAGGTGACCGTGACCGCACCGCTCAGCGCGTTCAGATCTATTGTATCGCTGTCGACCCCACCTTCACCGCCGATGATCGTGTCGTTGCCAAATCCGTCGGAGATTACAAACGTATCTGCGCCATCGCCACCGTCGGCATAATCGTCGCCGCTGCCGGTTAGGATGAGGTCGTCGCCGCTTCCGCCTTCGATGCTGTCGTTATCCGCGCCACCATCGAGGGTATCGTCGCCGCTTCCGCCCTCAAGCGTGTCATTGCCGCCTGTCGCGATGATGCTGTCATCGCCTGCGCCGCCCCCAAGGCTGTCGTCGCCGTCCGAGTTCATCAGCGTGTCGTTGCCCGCACCGCCGATGAGCGTATCCCGACCCAAGCCTGTTGTCAGGAAGTCATCACCGTCGCCGCCATCGATGAAATCGTCGCCATCCCCGCCCGCAATCGTGTCACCACCGAGCCCGCCAAAGATTGTGTCGTTGCCCACGCCGCCAATGATGCTGTCATCGCCGTCAAGGCCGTTCAAATATACGCCGTCGGTGGCGGCACTTGCGTCAACGGTATCGTTCAGCTGGGTGAGTTCGATGTTCTCGATCTGGGTAAAGCCAAGCGTGTCGGACCCGCCCGTGATCGTGCCCGCTTCGGTGCTGCTGTAGGTGACATTCACACCAACGCCCAGCGAGGACATCTGAATGGTGTCGTTATCATCGCCACCCTCACCGCCAATAATCGTGTCACCGGCACCATTCTCGTTGACAATGAAGACGTCTGCGTCGTCGCCCCCCTCAAGAAGGTCGTTGCCGACATCGGTGTTTAACGTATCATTGCCCGCACCGCCCTGAAGAGTGTCATCGCCGGTCCATCCGGTCAGGGAGTCGTCGTCTGCGCCGCCCATGATCAGGTCGTTGCCCGCGCCGCCCTCCAACGTATCGTTGCCGGTGCCACCGTCGATTGTGTCGTTGCGGGTACCCCAACTGTCGATCCAATCGTCGCCCGAGCCCCCCAAAATGCTGTCGGCGCCAAATGTGCCAAAGAGTGTATCGTTGCCAGCGCCAAGCTCAAAACGGCCACCGGCGTTGCTGCTGCGCCCATCGACATAGTCACCGCCATCTGTCGCTATAAGGCCTTCGATCCCTGAGAAGGTGATCGTGTCGGCACCGTCTGTGATCGTCCCGGCCTCGTTGCTCGAATATGTGGCGTTGATAGAAGTGGTTACAGCACTCAGATCAACGATGTCGAAATCAACGCCGCCTTCGCCACCGACAATCGTATCGTTTCCAAAGTTATCGGTGATGAGAAAGGTGTCGGCGTCATCTCCGCCATCGAGAAGATCTTCGCGAATACCGCCGGCGATGGTATCGTTCCCTGCCTCGCCATAGATCGTATCGTCGCTCAACGGGTCGGTGGCGGTATCGATGATCAGGTCGTCGCCGGACCCGCCATAAATCGTATCGCTTCTGGCGCCGCCGTCGATCGTGTCATTGCCGCTGCCGCCGTATATCAGGTCTGTTTGGAAACCACCTGAAAGACTGTCATTTCCAGCGCCGCCGATCAGAGTGTCTTGGTCCTCACCTCCCGTAATCGTGTCATCGCCCCCTGCGCCGTCTACGTTCATCGGACGATTGGACTCGCTGCCGTTAACGCTGTCATTGGCACCCGTCAGGACAAACTGCTCAATCTGAGTGAATGTTATCGTGTCTGTGCCATTGGTAATGGTTCCGGCCTCGTTGCCGGTATAGGTGACGGTAACGGCAACTGATGATGGGCTCAGATTGATGGTGTCGACGTCTGTGCCGCCTTCACCGCCTGCAACCGTATCGTTCCCAAAGGTGTTCTCGACATAGAATGTATCTGCATCGTCCCCCCCCGTGAGGCTGTCTGCACCAGTCCCGCCAAAGATATAATCGGTTCCGGTGCCGCCAGAAATTGTGTCATTCCCAGCATTGCCATACAGGTTGTCGAACCCTGCGCCACCCTCGATGAGGTCATTGCCGTTCTGGCCGTTGACCAGATCATTGCCAGTACCGCCGAGCAGGGTGTCGCTGCCCTCACCGCCAAACAAACGATCACTTCCCGAACCACCTTCGATATAGTCTGCACCGCCCTCGCCATAGATGGTGTCATTGTTGGCGCCGCCATAGACGATATCATCGCCAACGGTGATCTGGTCGCCGTCCAGATCGATGTAGCCCAGCCCCATCTGGTCACTTCCGGATGTGCCATCAACGGCAAAAACATCCGGCGTACCGTTTATGGTCCTGAACGAGAACGTTCCCGCCTGATCGCCACTGTCGAAGTCGTTCGTTGCATAGCTGTTCTCCATAAAGGAGTCATCGCCCGAGCCCTCAAGCTCGTAGATTCTCCCTGATCCGTCAGTCAACCCGGCAATCGCGTGATCACCGCCTACGAAGGCATCTTCAATATTTTCATAAATATATTCGACATTAAAATCACCGCCGCCCAGATCGGTGAGGACGACTTGAAAAGAGTTTGCGGCACCGTCGTCGTCGTCGTCGTTGTTCGAGCCGTCGTTATAATTGTAGGGCTCGACCGCGTCAAAAGTGATCGTGATTTTGCCGTTCGTGGTGTCAAAATCCCAGTAAATCTCCCCGCCTTGATTGACATTAAGGTCGGAATAAAAGGGCGCAAGTGCCGGGACATCGATCACGGAAAAACCATCATCATTGTCGTTGTCAAACGAGTCTCCGAATGTGATCAGGCCGTTTCCGCTGAGATAAATCTCGGTATACGTTGTTCCGAAGAAATTCATCCCGCCGCTGAAAACAGACGTGACGTCGATCTCGACGTTGCCGTCATCATTGCTGCCGGAAAACTTATCGGTCGACGAGAACACGTTTTCGCCATAGCCCGCAGGCCCGCCCATCCCGGAATTCATTGTCGCCATGATGTTCATCCTCTCGAAGTTATGCGTGACGCTACAGTTCAGAAGCAAAAGGGTGATTAATTTCGAGCCATGAATGCGGCGCAAATTCGCATCAAACCGTTTCAATGCGTCGATCCGAAACCGGCTTAAACTTTGAAACGCTATTCCTGGCGGCTTACTTGCCGTTTCGAGGTGGTCAGCAGGTGAAGGCGCTTTGGTCGTAAGGAGACAATTGCCTCTACACCGACAAAGCGGCGTAGCACCAGAGGAACAGATTGACGATGGCGGCATAGCGGATTGGGTGGCCACCGAGCTTTGCTTGACGGTCCCATTTGGGCCAGAAGCTGACGTAACAAGGCTCGTCTGGGGCGGTGGCTACGCCCGCGGCTTGGGCATTGTTGGTCAATCCGTTGCTGTAATTCGTCTGAACGGGTAATTTCTTCACCGAATTAAATGCAGGCATTTGAGCAGACGCAGACAAAACCGTACTGCGAGCGCACGCAGCGAAAAATCATCACTTCCGCGATTGGCTCCTCCTTCCGGACCTAAGCTGCGCCGTACGCCAACGTCCGCCAAGCGGGCAAACACGCCTTTTGCTGCGCGCCGGTAACCCGTATTTTGGAAAAAGCTTGGCGTCGCTGTCTTGACACGAATGTAGACACAGCATGAATTCCAGATATTGGACTGCTATATCGTCTCCGATCTGATCCTAGTCATTTGATATCTTACGCGAAATCAGGAAAATTGATTTCAAACGATGTGCCTGGATCGTTGTCGGAGACTTCGATGGATGCACCGTGCATCTCCGTAATGGCTTTGACCAAGGCCAGACCAAGGCCGTTTCCGGGGCTGTTCCGGCTTTTTTCCGCACGAAAAAACCGATGAAAGATCCGCTCGTGATCTGTGGGATCGATGCCCGGACCGTTGTCTGATACAAGAAGTTTCCGCCCCGAGGGCGCAGACTGAGCAGAGATTTCGACGGTGGTGCCGGGCGGGCAGTGTTTGATTGCGTTTTCGACAAGATTTGACAGCATTTGCGTCAGCAGACCTCTATCTCCGATGATCGTCAAAGCGGTTTCGGGCAGATCGGTCGTTAGCGTAATCCCCTCATCCTCGGCAGAGGGTTCGAACACGTCCGCGACATCGTCGATGATCTGGACCAAATCTATCGCCTCGAACCGCTCGTGACGATCTCCCGCTTCGATCTGCGCGATGCGCAGAAGCGCGTTAAAGGTGGCGATTATCTGTTCGGTTAGCTCCAGACTGGCGGAGACGTCGGCGGGTTCGATGGTTGGGCAATCCCGCAAAGTCTCAAGCCGCTGGCGTAGTTGCTGGAGCGGCGTGCGCATATCGTGGGCGATATCGTTGGAAATCTGTTCCTGGCTCTCCAGCAGACGCCGGATCTGGTCCAGCATAGTGTTGATCTCTGCCGACACTCTGGAAAGGTCGTCACCCGCGGCGCCCACGGTCGGGACGCGCGCAGCCAGATTTCCCGCCGAGACATCTGAAAGAGTGTCGGAGATCGCTGTGATCCGCTGCTCGGTCATGCGGCCAACCCTGATGCCGACAATTAAACCAAGGGTCACGACCAAAAGATAACCTACTACCAATGATATCCCGAGGGCTTCCAGTATTTCTCGGATAATGTGATCACCAGAACCTTGGACCAGCCGGTAGGGGCCGATCTGGTCTTCGCGCGTCCAATACCCTTCCACCTCGTCATGGAGCCGTCCGGTAAGTTGGATGTCCTCCACAACCAGCAGCTCAGGCAACGGGCCGTCAAGTTCAGTGAGTAGGTTGCCAGAAACGATACGGTTTTCACCATCCAGAAGCTGATATATCCGCGCGCTCTCGAAGCTCACTTCCGACAAGGCATCAACCCTGTTGATCAATACGTCGGCGCCTCCAACATCGTAGAGTGCAGAAAGCGTCCGTGCGTCGCCGCGCATCTGGTCACGCACCCAATCGCGGATCTCGTATTGCGTGAACCAATAGGCCAGCGCAAAGACGAAGGCGGACAGCACGGCGTAGAGGAATGAATACTGCAAGGACAGCCGGAGGGATGTCCGCAAGGCGGACGGTGCTTTACGCTGCACATCAGCCATGGAGGCTATATCCCGCGCCGCGTACCGTATGGATCAGCGGTTTTTCAAACGGCTTGTCGATTTTGTTGCGCAAGCGGCTGATATGGGTCTCGACCACGTTCGTATTGGGATCAAAATGAAAATCCCAGACTTCTTCAAGCAGCATCGTGCGGGTTACAACCCGGTCGGCGTTTTTCATCAGGTAGGTCAACAAGCGGAATTCCCGCGGTTGCACGGCGATCTCTTCGCCCGCGCGGCTGACGGAGTGGCGGATCAGGTCGATCTCCAGATCGGCGACTTGCAAACGGGTTTCCTCTGCCTGCATGGGTGGACGCCGCGCCAAAGCGGCAAGGCGCGCTGAAAGCTCGGAAAAGGCAAAAGGTTTTACCAGATAATCGTCAGCCCCGGCCTCCAACCCGTCCACGCGGTCGTTCAGGCCGCCAAGTGCGCTCAGAAAAAGGATTGGCGTGGCGACCTTTGCGCCGCGCACCGATTTGACAAGGGAGAGGCCGTCCAGCCCCGGCAGCATCCGGTCCACGACCATGACATCGAAATCATTGTCGAGCGCATCGAGAAACCCCTGCTTGCCGTCGGCCGCATGCTTGGTCAGATGCCCCAGCGCCTTGAGGCTTGAGCAGATATATTCAGCCGTCTCGGAATCGTCTTCTACAACAAGGACCCGCATCTGCGCTGACACTCCATAACTTATTTTAGAATAACGGAGTTTGCGGTCTCATACCATCGCAGAAACATTACCGATTGGTATAGTAGACGTCACATTTTGCGCAGTCCGTTCCCCTTAAGCCCTGCGAAAAAGGTGGGACATATGACGACGACAGACACTGGAATTTCAAGCTCAGCCCGGCAGCAAACGATGCGCCTATACCGGCGCTTTGCGCTGACACATATCGATAAGCGGTTTCTCCTGATCGCTCTGTGCGCCTTGTTTGCGGTGCGTCTTCTGGCGGTCTTCTGGCTTCCCTTCGTGGATACGACAGAGGCGCGATATGCCGAAATTGCGCGCAAGATGCTTGAGACGGGCGACTGGATCACCCCGCAGTTTGACTACGGCGTCCCGTTCTGGGGGAAACCGCCCTTGCACACATGGTTGTCCGCCCTTGGGATGAAGCTGTTCGGGGTCGGGCCATTTGGCGCCAGGATCTTTATCTTTGCGACATCGCTTGGCGTTCTGGGCTTCGTCTTTAATTGGGTCCGCCAGCATAAAGGCGTCGATCAGGCGCTTGTGGCGGTAACAGTCCTTGCCTCCTCGGCGATGTTCTTTGGCGCATCGGCCTTCGTGATGACCGATATGGCCATGATCTTCGGCACAACGCTCAGCATGATCGGCTTTTACAACTGTATCACCGGATCACCTCTCCGCGTGCGCTGGGGCCGGTTGTTTTTCGTGGGGATCGCAGTCGGCCTTTTGGCCAAAGGGCCGGTGGCGCTGGTGATCACCGGCATTCCGATTGTTCCGTGGCTGATACTGACAGGGCATTGGCGCAGGCTTCACAGGCTGCCTTGGGCCTCCGGTCTCGTTATTGCTACCGCCCTCACGCTGCCATGGTATGTCGCGGCAGAGATCAAAACGCCCGGCTTTCTGCGCTATTTCATCATCGGCGAACACTATGAGCGGTTCGTCGTTCCCGGTTGGGCAGGTGACCTTTACGGGTCGGGGCATGAGCGTGCGAAAGGGTTGGTCTGGCTCTATGGCCTGATGACTTTTCTGCCATGGACCTTCTTTGCCGCAGCACTTCTGCTGCGTATCAAACAACTGACTGCGAGCGTTTCAGAGGACACCATAGGGTGGCACAGCTATCTGCTGCTATGGACGCTGTCGCCGTTGCTGCTGTTCACACCTGCGGCCAATATCCTCGCCGCCTACGCGCTCCCCGCTCTGCCGGCTGCGGCGGTCCTGCTGGTTTCGCTTTGGGCGGCAGCGTGGGGTGCGCCCGGGGTCAAAACACGGGTCGCTGTCATGGCGGCGGTTGGAGGGCTGGTTTCAGTATTCGCAACCTTGACCACACTCGCATATTTCTCCCCGAACACGCTGAACCTCAAATCAGAGCGGGAGCTGGTCGCGGCGGCACAGAGGGCTGATCCGGATGTCCGCTTCACCTATTGGGGTGGCCGCAGTTACTCGGCTGAATTCTACACGCGGGGCAGGGTTCGCTTTGCCGACAAGACTGAGGCCTTAGTCGCGCTGGCAGGCAACGGTCTGCGCGATGCGGTGGCCGTTGGATCATCGGATGCCGCGGCACTTGCCCCGCTACTCGATACCCGCTTCGAGCGGATCGGCCAATTCGGACGTCGCATTCTGTTTGTCGAACATCTGACCCAAGGAGATACGTTGTGAACCAACATGTGGTGAGTTTCCAACTGCCCGAGATACAGACCCCGGGACGTGATATTCCCGAACTGTCCTTCGTCATTCCGGCATTTAACGAGGGCCAAAACATCTCCAAGACGATTGAAAGGGTCGATGCAGTAGCGCGCACACTCGTTGGTAGTTTCGAGATCATCATCGTGGACGACGGCAGTGGCGATGACACGTACAAGCAGGCGAAGGATCTTGTTTTCACCTATCCCGTCCGCGCCCTTCGCCTGTCGCGCAACTTTGGCAAAGAACAGGCGATCATGGCAGGTCTTGAGGCCTCGGTCGGTGCCGCCGTGGTTATTCTGGATGCCGATCTTCAGGAGCCTTTGTGCCATCTGGAAACCATGCTGCACCACCGTGCCGAAGGGTTCGAGATGGTCTATGCTGTTCGCGCGCAGCGGCGCGATGAGACATGGCGCAAACGCGCCTTCACACGAACTTTCTACGCCCTGCTCAACATCGGGAGTGACACCGCCATTCCCGCCAACGCGCGCGATTTTCGCTTAATGGACCGCAAGGTAGTGGATGCACTCTGCGCGCTACCGGAGCGTAACCGGTTTATGAAGGGCCTTTACGGTTGGGTCGGGTTTCGGACCAAGGCGATCTTCATCGATCTTGACCCGCGCGAGGCCGGTATCTCGAAATTCGGGTTTCGCGGGTTGTTCAAACTGGGTCTGACAGGCCTTACGTCCTTTACCGCATGGCCACTGAGGGTCTGGACAGGTATCGGGATGACCATCGCCGCCTGCGCCATCCTTTACGCCCTCTGGATTGCCGTGCGCACACTCGTTTTCGGGATTGAAGTGCCGGGGTGGTCCTCCCTCGTGGTCGCGGTAACGTTGCTTGGCGGCGTGCAGCTGATCTCCATCGGGGTGCTGGGCGAATACCTCGCCCGCGTCTTTACGGAAGTTAAAGGGCGGCCCGGATTTATCATCGCGGAAGATCACCGCGCAAAGACGGACCGGGCATAATGTGGCAGCAAATGCTCAGGTTCGGGGTGGTCGGCGCGTTGGCTACGGTCGTTCACATGGTGATCGGTTATTTGCTGATAGCGTCCAACTGGCAGCCGCATACGGCGAACTTTGTCGCCTTCGGCACTGCCTTCATGGTGAGCTTTGTCGGTCATTTGGGGTTTTCGTTTGCGGATCAGGACATCAGCCTTTCCTCCGCAGTTTGGAAGTTCACAATCGTCGCGCTGATGGGCTTTGCCTGCAACCAAGCACTGCTGACGATACTAATCGCCTCCGGCCATTTACCAAACACGCTCGCGTTGTGCGCATCAACAAGCTGTGCCGCTGTGCTGACCTTCTTTCTTAGCAAAGTCTGGGCGTTTCGTGCGGTCAAAAACGCAGGTCAGATGCCGATTATATTACCTAAAGAGCCAATCTGACCGAAGCGTAGTCTGCCGAGTTGATCCTCGAGCCCTTTATTTTCGCTTGCGGTACGCGGGAATGCCCAAATTTTTTTCGCTGCACGACGGCGCAAATACTTGCATGCTCAAAGCAGTTTCTGCGTCGCAGGTGCGCAGCGCAGAAATTAAATTTGCAATATTTAGTTCAGGGCGTGACCATCGCCCTGAAATGCATGGGAGGAGGGCACTTTCTGCGAACGCCCTTTTTCCGAATGGGGGTGACTATGCCAAGATTACCAATTCAGAGTATCAGCCAGCGATCCGGCAATTGCCGCCGAAGGTACGTCGTTTTGGGACTTTGGGGCTGTCTATGCCCTAGTTGCCATTCAGGGCTATGTGCCCGTTCGTTACACGGAAAATAAGTTTGAGATCCCTGCAGACGGATTGCGCTCCCTTCGTTATTTCGGGATTATCCGATAGTATCATTTCATCCGGTGAATGACGCGCTGACAATGTATGCATCCTATCAGACGATCATGACAAATGTGATGGAGCGAAACAACGTCTACGTTATTCAAGTGCCTGAAAAGTGTTTGGATGCTGAGGGCTGTATGCTGGCAAAATACCCTCATACAGACCCTAAGGATAAGCATCACGCAAACGGAGCCTTCGGAAAAATCATGATCCTGGAAATCGAGACATAGCGGTGCAACCGGCCTGCTAAAACAGATGAACGGCTGAAAAATCATGCGGAAAGCACATTTTGACCTGCTCCTCCTGAGGGAGGGGCGACCACGGCTCGCGCGGCTTTTGTCCTTGCTGTGATGATGGACAATACCCGTTGATGATCTGCTCGCCAGTCATGCGCCAAGCCGAGAGCCGCCAAAAGTGGTATGAATCTGCTTGAGCGTGCCACGAAAGGCACAGCAGAATGGTTTGACCGAAAGCGTCAGCGGCAAACTTTGGGGAAGATTAAGATTGGCGCAAACGATATTCAGCATCATACAACCTCGGACCGATGGACTTCGGAAAGCGAAAAATATGGGAAAAAATGGCAGCTTGAACCCAAAAATTTGCTGATTAATACGCCGGGTAGGGCAGGACTGAGGGGGCATCAGGGCGCGGGTCAACAGCAATAAGACCGGCAATGACCTTTTTCATCAAAGCTGCCCGACAGGGACGAGCCCACATCGATTTGGGGTATGGCGCGGTCATTCTATGCTCTGCGCGCTGATTTACGAGAGTCCGCAGGCGGAACCAGATCAATGGACCTCCGCTCTCACACCGACGATTGTCGTTGGTTCAATCGCTCTGCTGCGCTCCGGTGACGGGAGCTAAAGACGAGGCTACACCATTGTCCGGCACGTCAACGGAAGGAAGATCAAGATCATCTTCAATCAGATCCGGGGTCGGCCCTGTTCCGCTTTCAGGCGGTTGGGGCATTGGCCGCGTTGCGGCCTGGATTCTCTGAAGCGACGTCATCAAGCCGTTGAGAGACATCGGGATGGCCAGCTCTCCTTGGCCGGGAATGAGTACCGTGAAACTTGCGGTTGATCCCGTCATGAGCGCGTCGAACGGCGCGGACGTCAGGCGCCCTTCGAGCAGACATCCTTGCAAAGTGCAGCGCGTGACCGGGACCTTAACAGAGTAGTCAGTATCAACTGCCATCGTTACGCCCGCCATCAGATCAATTCCCAAAGGCAGTGCAATTTGGTACAAGACGCCGCCCCCCTCTGCCGGCTCTGCGAAGCTGGCAACGAGCGCGATACGGGTCGCGTTGTCCATCAGGACACGGTGATAGACCTGACAAGCCTGCGGAGTGCGATCCTGATTGAGATAACATTCAAGCGACCAATCCCCGACGTCCTCGCGGCTTTCAGGGGCGCGAAACCTGTCTTGGGCCATCAGCGGGAGTGCGGACAACCCGAGCAACAGGCCCGCAAAGAGTGCGCGTTTACCCCGCATCGGAGACCTCTGCCGTGAAGGCCATTTTTGGCGCGGCCAAAAGCCGGTTGTGGTAGCGTGCGTCATAGCGGTTAATTAGCGCGCGCCCGGCGGAGGGGTCCCTGAAATGCCAGATTCCGTCGCGCGCACCCTCAATGATCAGGCTAAAGACCGCCAGTTCGATCGCACTGCGTACCGCGACGCTTGTGAGTTCGTTGATTGAATATCCTGCGTCGATTTCGAGAATTTCATCCACCGCCACAAAGGTGAAGACGGATCCTTGCACAAGTCTTGAGTAGACGGTTTTCGTCGTCGTTACCGAAGACAGAACTTCGCCGCTGTCTACACTGACCGCACGGATTGCGACGGTCACCAAATCTTTTCGATGTTGCTTGGATGCTCCGATGCCAAGATACCGCGCACCCGCACCACCCGTCACAAAGTTGCTATCGTACTCCACAATTCCACCTTCGAGGATGATCCCTGCAAACCGCAGCGGCCCCAGTGTGCTGCGGGGGTTGCCCGTGGCGGCGAGGTTTGTCTGGTCGATGATCTGGCGTTCGTTGAGCAGATTCTGAAGGCCCGTACGCTCCACCACCCTGAACCAGTCACCGTCGGCGACCTGCCGCAAAACATCGATCAAGACGGCTTCGCCCCCCTGCGTCACTGCCTTGGAAAAATCGGCAAAATCATCGTTTGGCTGCTGTGCCCCGGTTTTGTCGGGAAAAGCGTAAACCGCTACATCAATCGCCTGCCCCGGGGGGGAGGAGATCGCTGAGACTGAGGCCCAGCTCGGTTGGTTGCCCAAGTTCGGCCGGCACCGGGGCCAGTGGCCCGAATTCTTCGGAATAGGTAAAATTCTCGCATCCTGTCAGGGTCATAATTACGGTAATCGCGAGACCGAAAGCCCCAATTCGTTTCATTGCCATCTGATGGTTTCCTTCGATCTCAACTGCTCTGTTTTTTATTTTATAACGCGCGCCGACAGAATTCTGGTTATGGCATGCGGAGTAGGGGCTGCGTTGCCGTTGCGGACGGCACATTCACTGCGGGCTCCTCGACCGGCGGCTCCTCCGCACCTCCGCCCAATCCGCCAAGGTCGATCACGATTGGCGGAAACGAGATATCGGGCACGCCGCCACCGCCGTCTCCACCGCTTTCCACGAACTGGTTCTGGATTTGCGCTGTTCCTACCAAATAGCCGTTCAGGTTGGGATTACCGCCAAGGCCGGGGCTCAGTGGCTCGTAGCGCAGACTTCCCGCAAAGGCGGGAGCAGCGGACAGTATGGCTGCCGTAGCTATTATTACTCGTGAAATTCTCATTCTGGCGTCTCTCCACCCAATCTGATTTGTGTTCCCGGTGCGCCGTTCACAAAAGTGACCGACCCGCGAACGCCCTGACCCAACTGGCCGTAGGTCACCGTCGTCCCCGTACTGTTCACCAGCGCGACATCAAGCGCATTCGCGGTCCCGATTTGTGCGCCCGCCAACACGTTATCCGAGCCGCCCGCAATCGACAGCGACATGGTGTTGGCACTGCCGATCTGGACCCCGGCGATCTGGCTTTGGGGTGAGTTCAGGATCGTCGCGCGGACCAAGTTATCTTCTCCCGATTGCAGCGTTGTTGCCGCACCTCCACCGCTTCCGGTGATCGAATTAAGCGATGTATTGTCCGTGCCTTCCTGCAAAATCACGCTGGTTGTGGTCTGGACATCAAGGCCAGTCGAGCCATCAATTCCGGGGCTGACCGCAGTTTGCTGGCCCGAGATGATTTGCTCGAGGCTGGTATTGGCAATCAGGAAGTCAAACTGCTGGGCCTGCGCACCCTGCACTGCAAAGCAGCTGCACAGAAGCGCGATACTTGGATAAAGTCTCATGGCAGTAGCCTTTCCGGTTGGTTCACGGGAATTGTGCCGAGCAGTTGTATAGGTGCGTGTTGAGGCTTGCATCCAGAGTGATCGCTATGCGCGTCCCGGCCTGGCTGAGGATCTGTCCCCGCCACACGGTTACCGGTCCGGCACCCGCGCTCACGTTCATTTCGCTTCCGTTCATGCTTTGGGATCGGTTGCCGCCATTGGTCACGATCGTAGAGACGGTATAGGATAAATTTCCATCCTCCGCAGGCGTGAGCTGCGCGGTTGCATCCACTTGCCCATCGTGAGGAACCAGCGAGATGGTGCACGCAGGTGCTGTCTGGGGCAGGGCCATCAATAAGGCCGCAATGGAAACGATTGGAGGTAGTGTCATGACCGACCTCTTTTTGCAATATTACCGCCCAAGCCCTTTGTGGGTCTGGGCGGCTTACGTTACGTCCATTTATGCCATGCGATCCGAAAAAGTCAATATTTCCGCATGATCGGATCGTTTAGCGGTTGCTTTGGTAGTTTACTGCGTTATTTCCGCCACCCGTCTGGACGATTGCCGAGACGTTGTTGGTGCCCAGCTGAAGGCTCGCAGCGGAGTTACCGATAGCCCCGAGAGACGCCAGACCCGTTCCGGTGACCGCCGCCGGGCCGGACAAAGATCCACCGACGCTGGTCGTAAGGTCGATTGCCGTCAGCTCGAACGACAGACCCGCACCCTGGCTCACGAAGGACGAGTTTGACGTGCCTTCCTGCAGCGTTGCGATGGTGTTGTTGTCACCGGCTTGCAGTGCGATCGAGCTGTTGGAGGTACCGACCTGCGCGATTGCCGCGTAGTTGTCCGGACCACCGCTCTGTGCGATCATACCGGAGTTGCCATCGCCGAGTTGCGCAACAACGCCACCATTGTCATCGCCTTCCTGGGCGACTATGGCAGTGTTATTGTCTCCGACTTGTGAAACCGCCGCTTCGTTGGCAGAATCTGTCTGGCTGATGAGACCCATGTTGCTGCTACCGATCTGAAGCGTGGCAGACTCTTGGAAATTGCCGACCTGCATGTTGATCGCGTTGTTGTCGTTGCCCTGCTGGAACTGGACGTTGACGTTGGCCGACTGCTGGTTTGCATCGACGGCAGCGATGTTGGATCCGCCTGTCTCGTTACCAGATGCAAATGCCGCAACGCCGTCACCAACGATAGCCTGTGCCGATTGCTCTGCGGTACGTGATCCACCGTTGGATACTTCAGCTGCCGCGATTTCACCGGTCACCGCCGAGCGTGCATTGTCATTCGTGTCCAGTGCAATTGCGTTGCCGCCGCCAGCGTTGGCTGTGGCACCCAGTACTGTCTGCTGCGCGGATGCGCCGCTCGCTACTAATGCCAGAACTGATGCTGTGATAAGAAAACGTGTCATAATGTTGTTCCTCCAAAAATTTTCTATTTGGAATGTTTGGGGTTCCGTTTTTTACTCGGAACGCTCAAATATCCCCCCAGGTGGCTCGGACGTTTTTGCCGATGCCTGAGGACACCATGACTGATTCGGGATAGGCGCAATATCGCTCAAATTGACTAAAAAAGGCCGTTTGTGCGTCATAACTCACTAGAATTGTCTAGTTAATTTTGATGAGTTGCGCTGATTTCTATCGGTAAATTCCGGATTTCCGTAGACAGAAGGCCCTACTTAACATAATCATAGGTTAACGTAGGGTTAACGTTCGGCGCAGCAATATCAGATTAGCAACCTGGTTTACGCTGCGGATAATCTTCGGGGGAAGCACCATGTTAAAATCGGTATGCGGAGGTATGTGCCTCTTTCTTACGTTCGGCGCGACATCTGCGGTGTTTGCGAACGAAGTACGGATCAAGCAGCAAAGCGTGAGCAGCAGCGCCTTTGTCAGACAGGCGCAGCCGCAGGCGTTTGCGGTCCGCCAGACCAGAGCAGTCGCCCCCGCGCCGCGACAGGCTCCTGCGCCCCAGATCACCGCACCAACGCGCATCAATGATTTTAGCCAAGTTGGTCGTACCGATCGATTCAGCATACCGTCCGTACGTGACGGGGTTCGTATTACGCAAACCCCATAGGACTTCCTGATACTTTTTTTAAACGCAACGCTAAATCGGCAATTATTTTCGGACTATTTTTAACGCTTTATTTTTTATTCTTATTTCAGAGGCCCTTCATGCAACAAGTAATGAGATTTGGAATTACAAAGGGTGTCGCCCTTTTTGGTGGCGGGAGGCTCGAACAACTCGGCTTCGCCCAAACGGTCAGAGCCGATGCGGATGGTATCGGTTTTGAAGTCATAGACATGCTTGATGTTGAAGCTGATGTGCAGTTGATCGATGAGGGCAAGGGGACGGTAGACGTCAGCCAAATAGCCATCATCATTGGCGATACCGGTACACCAGGCGAGGCCAAGAATATCGCAAATCTCATGAGAAAGCTTGCGCCGCGCGCCAGCATTTAGCCTTGCGCGAAAAAACAGCGGCGCTGAGTCCGGTGGACTGGCCCTATAATCTGCGCGGTATTCTGGGTTGGGATGATCTGTGCGACCGCCTGGGCACTGTTCTTGGGCTGGTCAACGCGGGGCTTGGTGTATTTGATCCCAAGCTCACTGACCTAAGTCACGCTCCTTCGGATGCCCCGTTGCCTACTGCCGTACCTTTACCCCAGAAAAATGCCGAACGCGTTTGCATCACGCACCGCGAAAAAGAGGTAGCGGCCCAAATCTGCCTTGGCGCGCAAAACAGATCCATTGCGGACACGCTGGGCATCACGGTCAATACCGTCAACACTCACGTCAATTCCCTGATGCGCAAACTGGGCGTTCACAATCGCACCGAAATTGCGATCTGGTACCACAGCGTGATGAAATGAAAACTTACGCTGGTCCGATGGGCCAGCACCCAATCGCGTCGCGCCGGTTTTGATCGACCGTTGCTAGAGTTCGGTGCGCTTGCCGACAATCGTTCCTTGAGGCGATGAGAGTGATAAAGCGTACCGCGCAGCCTCGGGCCTGTAGGCGACATGGACGTCCAAGCACCACACGCACGCGGCGCGCCATGTTTCCCCGGACGCAGAGCCAGATCGAGCGGGGGTGCGGATAGCGTGAATCTCGCGTGGCGGTACGAGACCGTGAAAACTGTATTTTGTTGGAAAACTACTTTTTACCCGGCAATTTCGAAGATGAGATCGACGCCTTCGTCGATCATATCACCCACCAAACATAACAAATCCGTTGAGGCCTGCTTCGGACTGGATAGAGTCATTATACAACAACTTACACATATCACCCGGAACGTGCTTTGAAGCGCGCATGTGCTACTTTGACAGCCGCCGCGATGACGAGCAGGCACAGTACAATCTTGGTGAATGTTTCCATCGTTCCCACGATCAACAGGGTGTGTAAGACGCTACCCAGCACCGTCGTGAGCACGAAGCCCGTGTGGATGCGCTGACTGGTTCGGGGTGACATCCGCAAGCGTCTGCGCATTGCTACGGTGAGGGCGGCGGCAAACAAAGCCCACATAGCGGCGACACCCCAAATCGAAAAGGGCGTTGGCGAGGCGAAAAGTAAAGCGTCGATCACGTCAGGTGGGCTTGTGATCCAAAGACCACCCACGTGCGCGATAACCAATACCAAAAGTATGGCGCCCGTTGCGCGGTGAAAACCTCTGCTTTTCCTGATGTCGAGGCCGGGCAGATATCCGGCGGCCAGGATAGGCTGTGCGAACATCAGCACCAAAGCAACGATCCCCGCGAAACCTGCTAGGATGTAAATAGGATCTCGCCATGCCAGTAGCGGGCTCCAAATCGCGGGTAACACCGGTACACAAAGCACCGTGAGGAATCCGATCCAGATCAGACCGGATCTCATCCGCCCGCTTAGCACGACACGCATCTCTCAGGCGGGTTTGAGGATGAAATCAACGTTCAAGCTGGTGTCACTGGCGTCGCGCATGACAGGACGTAGAAAAACAGTGTCATATCCGGCATTTTCGCAGGCCAGATGGCCGTGCGGTTGCCCGAAAGCGGGGATGATCTGCGGCATTTCCATGCGGAATTCACCATTCTCATCTGTCAGGGTGGCGCCGTGGCTGTGCGGATCACGCTCGTGACCTTCTGTGGGGTGATGTCAGCAAAGCGTGTTGGTTCTTACTTTGTTCTGATGCGTCAGTGGGGTATGGTGAAGCTTTCAAGACCCAAGGAGATCCACCATGCCCCGTTTTGATCCGACCGAATTCGGCCGCAT
>Ga0306910_1000322_pt1 | contig 26396 bp, 28 predicted proteins | sample AntRauMFilla2698_FD_190438 | JGI IMG/M metagenome (GOLD analysis project Ga0306910, IMG submission 190438) | Saline lake microbial communities from Rauer Islands, Antarctica - Metagenome Filla 2 #698 (v2) (version 2) | ecosystem: Environmental > Aquatic > Non-marine Saline and Alkaline > Saline ... | reverse complement strand
ATCATTTCTATCCTGCTATGCACGCTTATTTATATCTTTTTAGCACTTTCCGTATCGGCGGGATTGAGCATCCCGCAAATTATTGCCGCAAAAGACTATGCACTGGCTGAAGCCGCACGGCCAATTTTTGGAGAATGGGGCACATGGCTAACCATTCTGCTCGCTATTGTGGCTACCGTATCCGGAGTAATAGCCAGCGTTTTTTCAGCCTCAAGATTATTGGGGATGCTAAGCAATATGAAACAAGTACCCAGGCTAAAGGCCGGGAGATTCCAAAATCCAGCCCTTATTTTTACGGTGGCTCTGGCCATGCTTTTAACAGTCTTATTTAACCTGACCCGCATTGCCTCTATTGGGGCTATATTTTATCTGACTATGGATATTGCTATACATTGGGGGCTTTTGCGACATCTTAGAAAAGAAATTAGTTTCCATCCTGTTATCCCGATAATTGCCATAATTTTGGACGCAGCCGTACTTGCTGCATTTATTTACACCAAGTACCTGAGTGACCCCTTCGTTCTGATTGTGGCTCTTATCGGAATAATACTCATCATCATTGCCGAACATCTTTTTATGATATCCCATACTGACAATGAAGGAAAAATGGATATGGGAATGGATGATGAAGTGATAAAAAAGAAGATGTAATGATGAACTGATATGAATAAAAAAGTATCTGATCGAAGACGCTGGCAGAGTAAACTTCTTATTTTGAGCACACTAAGGTAATACCTCAATAAAAAAGAAAGATATTCAATACATATGGTTTATATGGTCTCTGCTCATCTTTTTGTTCTGGACAGTTATTTTTTTTATAAAAAGCCTATCAGATCGGAAATGCTAAAGATGAGCCTGTGAACTATGCCTATGGGACTTACCGAGCCGTTCTTTGTGCCCGAATACTGGACACCTCCTTCTTTATTCAACCTGACAGAGAAAACCGGATTTGATATCGAGAGTCTTATTTTTTCGTTTGCCATCGATGGAATTTGAGCCGCACTGTATAAAGTGATTACACCATTTTAAACATCGGTATTCCATTTGAAGAGCGCGGGCACAAACGCCACCGGTTTAAGCTTTATTTCAGCAATGACCTTGTATGTTGAATGCAGAACTTGAACTATCAATAAACCGAGACACTTTAGTATGGAAATGCTGAAAAGCCTGCTTAACAATCTCGCTAATAAACTTGACCAACTACTGGAGAATTCTCAGCTACAGAAGATTCCGGTTAGAGCACATAATCAATCGTCCGAACGCTAGCAACATTAAAAAGCAGAAAACATAATGCGAGACAGTCTTAAGCAATAATCTGCTTTTTCCAAATATATAACCACCAATCGGAAGAACACAACTATGAAATGGTCACTTTATATAGGGAAACCGGCAGGCATTAAAGTCTTTATTCACTGGACCTTCATTCTGCTGGTGATCTGGCTCTCCTGGATGCACCTGCAACAGGGGCACGGGCTTTTTGAAATCATAATGGGCTTAATTTTTTTGACTGCCCTGTTTGCTTGCGTCACCCTCCACGAATTCGGCCATGCCCTGGCCGCCCGTCGTTACGGTATCGGGACCCTGGATATCAACCTGCTTCCCATCGGCGGAGTGGCACGGCTGGAAAGCATGCCCGAAGATCCTAAAGAGGAACTGGTGGTGGCGATTGCAGGCCCGGCGGTTAACGTAGCTATTGCAGCCGGCTTATACCTTATCATGCTGGTTCTCGGTCAGACCGATATGGAGCTGGGCCCCCAAATAACCGGCAGCAATTTTCTGGCTGATCTGCTGGTGATCAATATCATTCTGGTGCTTTTTAACCTGATACCGGCCTTTCCAATGGATGGCGGGCGCGTGCTCCGGGCCTTGCTGGCCTTTAAAATAAAAAGAGATCGGGCCACCCGGATTGCCGCTTCGGTCGGACAACTGCTGGCTATCGGTTTCGTTTTTTTCGGCCTGTTTTACAATCCCTGGCTGCTGTTTATAGGGATCTTTGTATTCCTGGGCGCCGGTGCGGAAGCCCGGCAGGTTTCGATGGCTGAATCGGTCAAGCATCTAACGGCTAAAGATATCATTAAGGGCACCTATCCAAGCATTTCTCTTAGTGCCACGGTGGGCCAGGCCGCTTCTGTGTTTCTCGAAAACCCGGCTTCCGAGGTGGTTATTGCCAATGGCGACCGGTTTGAAGGCCTTATCTCTCATGCATCTATTATTAAAGCCTTGCAGGAGGGTAAGTCCGCCCATTCGGTGGTAGAAATAATCCGGGAAGAGGTACAAACGGTTCCGCCGGACATCACTTTCCTGGATTTAATTTCCGCCATACAAACAGACACTCAAACCGTCTATCCGGTGGTTCAGCAGGGGAAATTACTGGGAGTTATTACAGAGCACGATCTGAATGAGATCATCCGAAAACGACAAACGTTGTCCGCCAGTATCGAAGAATAAACGGGCAGACTTTATAAGTTTAAGCTTGTTTTAAGGCACGGGCCTTATCTTACGAATAGTATGTTGCAGTGTGCGGTTGATGATTGCGCAGCAAGTATTCATTAGTAACAAAGTATAAGTACCATGTTTTACGATCATCATTTTATAGGTATGCATTGGATCTGGTGGATCATTATGGTTGTTATTATCCTGCTGGTTGTTTTCAATGTTATTCCCTCCCGTCCAACGGCCGACGCCGGCGAAGATGCCATCGATATTTTAAAGAAGCGGTTTGCCCGGGGCGAAATAGAACGGGAAGAATTTGAAGAACGGAAAAAGATTCTGAAACTGAACAAATAAAAAATGATTTGATATTATGGAAACAATAAAGATAGCCGTAAATGGATATGGTGTCATTGGAAAGCGAGTGGCCGAAGCAGTAACCCTGCAGGATGATATGGAACTGGTGGGCATCGGCGATGTGGCCGCCGACTGGAGAATAAAAGTGGCAGCCCAAAAATATACCGTGTTTGCCAACACAGAAGAAGGCCGCAAGGCGATGGAGAAGGCGAATATTCCGGTGGCCGGCGGGCTTGACGATCTGCTGGAAGCCGCTGATGTGGTTGTGGATTGCGCTCCCAAAAAATTCGGTGGCCAGAATGCCGAAAAATACAAGCAAGCCGGGCTAAAGTACATCGTCCAGGGTGGGGAGAAGCACGAGACAACCGGCCATTCGTTTAGCGCCGAAAACAATTACGCCTCCGCCCTAAACCGCCAGAGCACCCGCGTGGTTTCCTGCAACACCACCTCTATTGTGCGCACCCTAAGCGCGTTGAAACGAGCAGGTTTGTTAAAAAAGGCGCGTGGCACCCTGTTGCGCCGGGCGACCGACCCGTGGGAAAGCCACAAAAACGGAATCATGAATACGCTGGTGCCCGAGCCGGAAATTCCCAGCCACCAGGGACCTGACGCCCAGAGTGTAGACCCGGAACTGGACGTGGTAACCGCAGCGGTGAAAGTGCCAGAAACCCTCTCCCACCTGCACTACTGGACGGTTCAATTGACCAAACAGGCATCTAAAGAGGATGTACTGGAAGCGTTTGGCACCTCTACCCGAACTGCCTTTATCAATATGAGCGACGAACTTTCGGCCAATAACGCTGTTAAAGAACTAATGCTGGATCTGGGACGCCCGCATGGCGATATGTACGAAGTGGCGATCTGGGAGGATATGCTCAAAGTGGTGGGCGATGAGCTGTACTACGCCTACCTCGTCGACAATCAGGCGATCGTGATTCCCGAAACCATCGATGCTATCCGTGCGCTCACCGGCATTGAGTCTGATCCCAAAAAATCAATTGAGAAAACGAACCGTTCGCTGGGTATAAAAGAACGGTTCATTTAGACATAGCTATTTTTATCATAAACATACATTTAAACTAAACGGAATAATTACATGGAAAGAGGAATTGAACATTCCGGTGCCTGGATCATAGCGTTTTTTGTGATCGTCATTGCTTCCTGGCTGTTATACAAATACCTGGCTCCCAAGACATGGCGGGAGTGGGCGGGTGCGGGGCTGATACAGGCCTTTATTATTGCCTTGTATGCAGAAATGTATGGCTTTCCGCTTACGATTTATCTTATGGTACGGTTTTTAGGATTAGATAGTGGTAGTGGTAATCTAAACGCCAACCTTTGGTCCACCTTAGTGGGCATGGGTGAAACGGGCATGATGATCTCAATGATCGTGGGTTATATCCTTCTTTTTACCGGCTTTGGAATTTTTATTCAAGGCTGGCGTGAACTGTATCGTGCTAAACAGGAAAACAGGCTTGCAACGGATGGATTATACAGTTTGGTTCGGCATCCGCAATATACTGGCCTGTTCATCGGGCTTTTTGGAGAAGGGGTCATTCACTGGCCCACCATATTCTCGGTAGGCCTCTTCCCTATTATTGTACTGGCGTATGTGCTTCTTGCCCGAAGAGAAGAAAAGAAAGTAATTGAAGAGTTTGGAGAGGAATATCTGGAGTATAAGCAACGAGTTCCAGCCTTCCTTCCGATGAAGGGAAAATGGAAACGATTTATCAGGCCATCAAATAATTCATAGCTATACTTTTTCGACTATAATAATAAGCAGATTCTTAAACGTATAGGACTTGACAGTCGCAAGGTGAACCAGATATTAAAAGCGGCACAAAATATCTGTAATTTCAATATTAATGAAGTGAACAAATGAAATACTCGAATGATAAGCACATAGAAAAAGATCCAACCATGATTATTTATTGCAAGGGGTGGTGCGGTTACCTGCAAAAACTGGTGGAGTTGCTACAGAAAAAAGACTATGCGTTTACTTTTATTGACTTGCGATTTAATACACCAAAAGCTAAAATGTTGATATCGGAACTTGGCAATCCACTGATTTTACCCATACTTGAGATCAACGGTATCTTTTACGAAAAACCAGCCCCTTCAGAGGTGACGCAAGTGATCGACCTAAAGAAGTGGCGTCAAAGAATTGATCGAACCTACTACAACGAAAAACCGTCCGGCACATATTAATTATGTCACCAGAAAAACTGGGGCTTAAAGAGTGCGTATCCATAGCACTGGGTGGCAAGTTCGGCGACGGCAATCTTTGTGCTCATGTTTTGGTACTTATACAAGGCCGATCGGCAAACTTTCTACTCGGTACTTGGCATAGCTGCCGCGGTGATAACAGTAGAGCTTCTGTATTTCGAACGGGATGTGCTCAAGAAAAAATAATCCCCATATATTGTTTATCTGAAAAAATTCATTCCGTGATTACTCCGGGAATAATGAAAACTTTAAGCTTTATTTAAGCTGCCAGTTCTTATGTTGAAATCAATACTTTAATGTTACTTCACAGGCATTAAATCAAAAATGAAAACCAGTCTTTTAAGAACTTACTCAAGTTTCGAGCTTATCCGTCGGAGGCATATTATCGACCGAAAATGCTAATGGGAATGGCCTTAAAATTTTTAACAATCAACAAGAATTCTGTATTGAATTCCTTGTTGAGTTCTATAGGTTTGGATCGACAATTAATCAGAATACTAAACTGCTGTTATTATGGATACAAAAACTAAACCCACCAATCAGGCTACATTAATTATTTCCGGCATGCACTGCAGCGGATGCGCCAACAGTGTTGAGCGGTCGCTTAGCGAGCTGAAAGGCGTAACAGAGGCAACAGTCGATCTTAAAAACGAATCGGCTTCTGTAACTTTTAAAGCAGACATCGTTTCTACGGATGACTTCAAAGAAGCCGTCGAAGATGCGGGATATGAATTTAAGGGGATAAATAATTAATATTTCAGGCTCACCATCTCGTCCACGGTACTTGTGAAAGCTACCCGGAACGAGTAGGTGCGGCAAAGTGATTGTAAGAACGTGAGTGTATGAATCCCATAACACAATACCTATTGTTATTCGGAATGCTGGTTGCCACCGCCGGCCTGATATGGATGATCTATCTGATTAAAAGCTTGCTGGGTCAAACGCTTGAGGAGCCGGGCAAGGACATTCCCGCAGAAAGTGGCAACCTGGCGCCAAACCCGGCCTGGCTGCGCTACCACGTACGTTACTATGGGTATGCCCTCCTCTTCCTGGCTTTTGATATGGAGATGGCCTACATGTATCCCTGGGCGGTGGTTTATAAAGAAGTCGGGCTCGTGGCCCTGCTGGATATGGGAGTATTTCTGATGATCCTGTTTCTGGGACTCATCTACACCTGGACTCAAGGGGGACTTAACCGTCAATAAATGCCTATGAAAACAACCATGAAATACGGAGCGCGAAAGGGATCGATGAATATTTTCCGCCAATGGATTGCAAAGGTTGTTTCACGGGAACTTTGCCTGTTTCCAGTCCCGGGTCCCGACATATTGCGTACCTATCAGTCTGAACCTCTGAACGGCGAAGCAAGACTTACCACCAACCCCAGAGAAGCCAATGTCTTACTGATTATGGGTAATATGAACCGTTCCATGGCAGAACAGGCGGCTACTGTATACTCCCAGATGCCGCGCCCCCGCGTACTGCTGTTGGCCGGGCCGGAACATCTTGACCCTTTGCCCCACCCTGACGTCCACGTTGCTCTGGAAAAAGATTTTCTTCAAACTGCATTGCCCGCTGTCGGAGAGTGCCTGAGCAGTCATGCCTGGATGGATGAGACGGAAGTCTGGCAGCCGGAAACCTTGGTGAATAAAATAGAGGAAACCAGCCAGCAGCAGGGTCATATGCATGACCATGGCGGCCACGATCACAACAGCCACGGGGCACACGATCACGGCCATGAGGATCACCAGCACGGTGGGCATGAAAGACATGAGCATAACCACGAAGACCATGACCACTCCAGTCACCATCACGGTGAAGGAGATGATGAACACAAACATCAACACGGCGAACAACACAGCCATGGCCACGGGGAACATCATCAAGGAAAAGAGACAAGCCATGAACAGGAAAGCAAAGATAAAAAGGGCCATCATGGTGAAGCGGATGAGCACAAGCATGACCACAAGGCTCATCAGCACGGTGAACATGAGGAGCATCAACATGATGATGATGATGTAGAACATGAGCACGGGCATGAAGGGCATCAGCACAAGGGGCACAGCCATGGAGAGCAGCACCAAGACCATGATCATTCTCAACACGAAGAGCACGGGCACAGTCATGGTGGCCATGACCACGGAGGCCATCAACATGGTGATCACGGGCACGGGGGACATGACCACGGTTCGGGCTTTATGTCGATGATAGCCATGACCAAAGATCTCCCCCGCAGTGCCGACGGACTGCCGATGGAGTGGAGTGATGTGCAGTTCGGCCCCTTTCACCCGGGCCTGCCCGGCGGACTATGTCTCTCCATGAAGCTCGACGGCGATACGGTGGCCGAAGCGAAGGCCGACCGGGAGCTCCCAAGCCGTAACCTGTTGACAGCCGTCCCGGACGATCCTGCCGCACTGCCGGAATATCTTGAAGCGGTCAATCCAATGGCGCCGGTTACCTACCGGCTGCTGGCACAAAAAGCGCTGGCAAATTTTTCCGGTGAAGAGGGTAATTCTGCACTGACCTTGAATGAGGCGGTTTTGCTGGAAAAAGAGCGGATAACCAGCCACTTGAACTGGCTGGCCGTTTTTGCCGTAGCGTTGGGCAGTGACTGGATGCGCGACCAGGCCATAAAACATTATCATCATTTCCAAAACGATGCCGGGAATGTCCAGCAACTCTCCGGGTTTATAAACCGGATAAAAAAAATGCCGTATCTGAAATTGAAATTATCTGCTGCCAGCCACCAGAAAGATGAGGTGGAAAAACATAAGCATCACCAGGGCGAACACAGCTCTGACTCAGAAGATCATCCGCGTAGCGAACATGAAGGACACGGACATCATGACAAGGAACATGATCATGGCGCCCACCAGCTTGGCAAACACGATCATAGTCACGGAGATCATGACCCCGGAGAGGACCATGAACATAGTGGGCACGACCACGGGCACGCTCATGGAGATCATGAACACCATAGAGGACACGTCCATGCCGGTCACCAGCATAAAGAGCATGATGTAAACAAAAAGCACCACGGCGATCACGATCATAAGCACGAAGCGAATAAGCACGGCGGGCATAAAAATCATGAACATCGAGATCATCAGGACCATGAAAAAAGATATGAAAAAGATCAGGATGACGGCTCCATTCCCGGCCAGCTGCCTGATGACATCACAGGTCCGGTAGCACGGGCGGCCGGTATCCGCAAAGACAGCCGGATGAAGGAAGGCGTATATCAGAAATCCGGATGGACTCCTGTAACCGCTACCGGAAACAATGCCTGGAGCCGGCTGATGGTACGGCTGGACGAAATTGAACAAAGCCTTCGATTTATAGAAAAAGCGGGAAACGATTCCGGCAGGGAATCTTCACAAAAAATCAACATACCATCTACCGGAATGGGAAATGGTATTGCACACATCGAGAGCCCCCGTGGTATAGTAACACTAAAATTCCATATCCATGAGGGCAAGCTGGCACATGTGCACCTGGCAACCCCGTCTGCGGCACTGGCGGGACTGGTGAAGCCGGTAACCGAACAGCGGGAGCTGGCCGATGCGCTGACGGCCGTAACTTCACTGGATATTTCACCCTGGGAAATTAATCCTTAACAGACGCGATTTATGACCCCTTTTTTAAACAGTTTTATGATTTCTCTCCTTTTTGTAGGTGGCGTGTATGTTGTAGCGGTACTGGAACGCTGGTCGATGACGGGAAACGTGAATTGGGGCGGTCCTGCCCGGTCATTTTTGTTGCTGTTTGTCCAAGAGGAGATCAAAACCCGGAAGCACGACAAGGTGTTTTTTGAAACAGCCCCGATCCTTTTTATCGGAGTGATTTTGCTGACGATCTCCATCCTGCCCTTTAGCAGGGGAAGCGTTATAGTAAATCTGGGAACGGGCGCCCTCTTTATCAATGCGGCGCTGGTGTACGTGATGGTGTCTTTGTTGATGGCCGGATGGGCCGTTAACGGCGTGTACGCCATGGTTGGCGGCTGGCGTGCGCTGGCACAGCTAATTGCCTACTCCATGCCGGTGGTCATGGCATTAACGGCTACGGTGATGCGGGCTGAATCGATGTTTCTGATAGATATTGTCGAATCCCAACAGTCTTTGTGGAACGTCCTGTATCAACCGGTTGGCTTTATATTATTCTATATTTCGGCCCTTGCCATCACGTTTCTTCCTCCTTTCGATCTTCCGGTAGCAGAAGGAGAGCTGGCAGGAGGAGTCTGGGCCGACCTCACCGGCGCCCGCAAGCTGCTCTTTCGCCTGGGTCGTCTTGCCCTGGTATTGACCTTGTCGGTAGCGGTGGTTGTACTGTACCTGGGTGGTTGGATGGGGCCCTGGCTGCCCGATTTTGTCTGGACCTTTCTGAAATCCCTCCTGGTGGCGGCCTCCTTTTTTACCATCGGGCGTTTTATGCCCCGCATCCGGCACGACCACCTGCTGGAATACAACTGGAAGTATGGCGTGCCTTTAGCTCTTTTTAACATATTTCAGGTAGGAGTAGTCTTGCTGTTATGATATCTATACAACTCATATTACTTATTATATTTGGCCTGGCGGCTATCTGGTTTGGATGGCGCGTCTTTATGACCAGCTCCATGGTCCGGTCTGCGCTCTCGCTACTGGCTTCCATGGTGGCCATCGGTGCGTTATTTCTTGTTATGGAAGCCGAGTTTTTGGGCGTACTGCAAATCATGATGATGGGAACGGAGATGAGTATCATGGCCATCTTTATGATGATGTATATGATGGATCCGGGCGGGCTGGGCAACATGGATATGACTCACCAGAAAAATGTGTCCATAGCGGCAGGTGTCGCTGTAACCGTGCTGGTAACGGGAGCGGCCATTTTTGCCGATTGGGGTACCATCGCAACACAGGTCCCGTCGCCCCACGAGCAAATTCGCCTGTTGGGAATGGAAATTCTGAAACGATCAATGATGATTTTTGAAACGGCAGGGGTAACCATCCTTACCGGAATGATCGCCTCTATTGCAGTTGCATTGTCAATTAAAAACAACGCTAAGAAATAAGCATCATGGAATTATTAATTACAGCTTTAATCATTGCCGCTGTGCTCTTTGGTATAGGGCTCTACGGCGCTTTAAGCCAGACCAACCTGGTAATGATTATGATGGGGATTGAACTAATGCTGGGAGCAGCCATGGTAAACCTGGTTGCCTTTTGGCGCTACCTGCATCCCGAAGCCTTCTCCATACAGATGTTTGTTCTGGTAGCCATGACAGTGATGGCACTGGAAGGAGCCGTCGGTTTCGCTATTGCAACTCAGCGATTTCGTACTTCAGGATCGGTTGAAATGGAAGAATCTGCAGAATTAAAGGGGTGATTAGTCTATGATTGCACTCTTACTTACCATACTCGGTCCTCTGGCTGCAAGTTTCTGGATAACAGCTATAAGAAGAAAGATCGGCTATGCCGCGCTCACGGGAAGTCTGGCATCGCTTACAGGTTCTGTTCTTCTGTTTCTGTATATGCTTGAAGGACAAATCATTACCGTAACTTTTGCCGGACTTCCAGATTTCCCCTTCCGTCTCGAGGCAACCGAGCTTTCTGTTGTACTGGCTCTTGTTGTTTCCACTGTCACAACCTTAATTTTTATCTACGCCATCGGGTATATGGCGGAAGAAAAAGGGAAACTCCGGTTTTGGTCCGGCATATCCCTATTTCTGGGGGCAATGCAGCTACTGGTACTGGCCGGAGACTGGATTCTTTTTGTCATGGCCTGGGAAATCATTGGCTTTGCCTCGTATTTACTGATCGGCACCTGGTACTGGAAAAAAGAAGCCAGTGACGCCTCAAACAAGGCTTTTATTATGAACCGTGTGGCCGACCTGGGACTCTACATCGGGGTGTTTGTTATTATCCTTACCAGCGGGTCCAGCCGGATTGCAGCCGAACCGCTGCAGGGCATTTCTATGGCAGGCGCTCTGGCCCTTCTGCTGGCAGTTATGGGTAAATCGGCCCAGGTTCCCTTTCAAAGCTGGCTGTCGGCGGCGATGGCAGGTCCCACGCCCGTTTCGGCCCTATTACATTCAGCAACCATGGTGGCGGCAGGTATTATTTTACTACTCAAAGCTTTTCCCTTGTTTTCGCCCGATGCGCTAATTTGGGTTGGTACTGTAGGAGGTGTAACGATTCTGCTCACCGGGGCAACTGCCATCTTTTCCGAAGACATAAAACGGATGCTGGCAGCATCTACATCGAGCCAGCTTGGTTTTATGGTATTGGCCATAGGAGCCGGATACCCGGCCGCGGCCATTGCCCACCTGATTGCCCACGCCTTTATGAAAAGCAGCCTGTTTCTGGGGGCCGGTATCTTTCAGCATGAAACAGGCTCTACGAAATATGGAAAGCTGGGCGGCGCCGGGAAAAAATTAACACTGACTTTTTCAGGATTCGCCGTAGCCGGACTTGCCCTGGCCGGTATCCCGCCATTGATCGGATTTTGGTCGAAAGATGCCATTCTGACGGCGGGCTTGCGGGCGAATCCGGCCGCATGGTACTTTACTGCGGCACTTACGGGAGCCTTTTTCACCGCAGTATACATGGGCAGAGCGTTTGGTATCTTATGGAAAGGCAAAGTCAGACCAAACAAAAAATCGCAACAACGCTCTCTCCCATGGATGCATACCGGCCTACTGACACTTGTTACGGCCGTAGCTGCAGGTGGATTATTTTTAGATCCCTTGATTGAGGAGGCAGGCTTTATTATTCCAAAAGAGACTTTAGCTATGATAAGCGGTTTAGTAGTGGCTGCCGCCGGACTAGTGGTTGGATGGTTTGCTACTGCGCCTGCTTATAAGAAACGCATCTGGATGTTTTTCAGAGACAATTACCAGTTAGCCGGAGGGTACAATCGGGTTATAGTACAGCCCATGCTGGTACTTGCAAAAGACTTTAACTCATTTGAAACCAGTCTGCTGAAAGCTGTTTTTGGCATAGGCATCACTTTTTTAGCCATAGCCCGCTGGGTGTCGAAAGTTATAGACCGTGCCACCGCTTATGTTATAGACTGGATCGGGATCTTCAATATGAATATTGCCCGTATGTCCAGCTTTACCGATGACAAGGGTATCGTAGAGGGTATTGCCGGACTTGTAGATTCAGTGCAACGCCTGGGGCACTACGGCCGCAAGATTCAGTCTGGACTTGTACACCGTGAGTTGGCTTGGTCAGTCTACGGGATGGTTTTTGCTTTTATTATAATATTATTAACCTATTTGTAAATTATGGATTTTTCATCAATACCTTTACTTACTATAACTACCTTCTTACCTATAGTGGGGGCATTGGTCGTTATGGTACTGCGTCCTAAAAAAACTGAAACAGCCTACGGTATTGGTATAGCCATAACAGCCCTGACCTTGCTCTTTACTATTCTGATCTGGGTTCGTGGCTTTGGCCCCGGCCTGTCACAGATAGAGGAATTCAGCTGGATTCCCTCCATCGGCATTGCTTATCGGCTCGGGATTGACGGCATTAGTTTCCCTCTGGTGCTGCTTACTGCCCTGCTTTTTTTATCTGCACTCATATTTTCGGCAAAAATTAAAGAGAATGCCAATATTTTTATACAACTGGTTCTAATGCTGGAGACTGCCTGTTTAGGAGTTTTTCTATCCCTCGACCTCTTTCTGTTCTACGTATTTTTTGAGATCACGCTGGTAGGTATGTATTTTGTGATTGCCAAATGGGGACACGAACACCGCAAAAAAGCAGCCCTTACCTTCTTCATCTATACCCTGGTAGGCAGCCTGTTTCTGCTGCTGGCGTTTTTGGCGCTTTACCTCTTTTCTGATCCCAATACCTTCGACATGCGGCAGCTGATCGCCAATCCGACACTGACAGGACTGGCGGCTACGCTCACTTTTTGGGGTTTATTTATAGCTTTTGCCATTAAAACACCTCTTTTCCCTTTCCACACCTGGCTTCCCCTGGCTCACACCGAAGCTCCGGCTGCAGGCAGTGCTATCCTGGCCGGCGTGTTACTAAAGCTGGGAACCTACGGTTTTATACGCTTTCCCCTGCTGATGACGCCCGATGCCTTCCGTGAATTTGCGCCTTATGTTATCATTATCGCTGTCTTTACGGCACTATATGGGGCCTTCGTAGCGCTGGCCCAGACCGACATCAAACGAATGGTGGCCTATACCAGTGTCAACCACATGGGCTATCTGGTGTTTGGAGTGGCCATTGCGGCCGTTACTACCACCAGCAGCGGCATGATTGCTCTGGACGGGGCGGTGCTGCAGATGATAAGCCACGGCGTAGTTACCGGAGTGCTTTTCCTTCTGATAGGTGCCCTGCAAGACCGTACCCAAACCCGGGACATGGCAGAGATGAACGGACTGTTGAAAGCCTATCCTATACTTGGCTGGCTCTTTATAGTGGCAGCTTTTGCCTCGCTGGGACTGCCGGGGCTGGCTCATTTCCCTGCAGAATTCCAAATATTTCTCGGCGGCTTCGATGTGTATCCGGTAGCCGTGGGCATCATCATTATCGGCTTGCCGCTCACAGCGGCGCTGTACCTGCGAGCTATACAAAAGGTATTTCTTGGCACACTGCCTGAAGGATTCAGCGGAGTGTCGGATCTGAATCAAAGAGAGCTCTGGGCTATTGTCCCACTTATAGCAGTTACTGTGATTATCGGTGTTTATCCCAACTCACTGCTCTCACTTATTCATGCCACCACTAACTTCTTTGGACTATAAACACGATGGCTACAGATTTACTTAATATCTTACCACAGCTTATTGTGTTGGTTACGGCGGTAGTCGTATTGTGCCTGGAGATGGCCCGGCGTCCGCTGGCAGGTCTTTGGTTCCTGATCGTAGGAATGGCCGCGACTACCGGCGTCGCTGTAGATATGCTGGGAACAGAAACCACGGCTTTTTCAACCACCTTCCGGGTCGATGCCCTGAGCCTTTGGGCCGCGGTGATGTTATCTCCGGCCACCATTCTTTTTGCGCTGCTTGCCAGAGCGGAACTGAAAGGACAAGCCCGTGAAGGTACGGTCTACAGTTTGCTGGTCTTTGCCACGCTGGGTGCCATGATTTTAGCGGGCAGCGGAGATGTCATGTTTATTGTACTGGGCATTTTAATCGGAACACTTGCAGGAATGGCTATGGCTGCTCATCCCAGGAACGATTCCTCCAGCGAAGGAGCGATGAAATATTTTATCTACGGATCGGTGGCCGGGGCCATCATGCTGTTCGGTTTAACCTACTGGGTAGGCCTTACCGGAACCACACTGCTTTCGGAATTAAACAATCCTTACCTGTCCCCCTTTATCGTCATGTTCGGGTTTATCACCCTGCTTGCCGGTATCGGCTATGCGGCCTCCCTTTTCCCCTTTCACTTCTGGACGCCCGATACCTTCGAAGGCGCTCCGGTTTCTGTTGCTGCTTATCTGTCGGTAGTACCCAAAGTGGGAGCGCTTTTTGCACTGGCTCAGGTCGTCAGAGGCTTGCCGGTTTCGGTGGTTGACTGGCCGCTGATTCTGTCCGTTCTGGCTGTGCTATCTATGACCTTCGGCAATGTGGTGGCCTTGTGGCAAGATAATGTGATCCGGCTTCTGGCTTACTCGACCATTGCACAGTCGGGTTACTTTCTGTTGGGAGTCATAGGCATGGGACAGAGCGGGCTGGCTGTTGATTCTCTGGTGGTATTCGGCATAGCGTATGCTGTGATGAACACGGGTGCCTTTGCCATTACCCTGGCCGAAGGCACCCAGCTTGCTGATTTTAAAGGAATGGGAAGGCGGCGTCCCTGGCAGGCCGTAGGCATGACCATTTTCCTGTTTTCCCTAGTTGGCATGCCGCCCCTGGCAGGATTTGCCGGCAAATTTCTGCTCTTCGGCACAGCTATTGAGAGCGGATATTCCTGGCTGGCTGTCATCGCCATTCTGAACAGCGCCATCTCCCTGGCGGTTTATATGCGCATTGTGGTACCCATGTTTTTCGAGGAGGACAAAGAAGAGCAGGTTGAGCCGTACGCTCCGGGAATATCTTTTGTATGGATAAGCACATTTATTTTAACAGTAGTTGTGGGAATCGGCGTGCAGTGGTTTCTGACCTAAAAATCGACTAAAGTATGCATGAATTTTATCTTATTTCGGGTATCGTCCTTATTGTCGTAATCGGTTACGACTTTTTCTATACCACGCTCTCCTTCAGCGGGGCCGGATATCTGTCCCGCTTAATGAGCCGGCTCCTATCTGCACTTTTTCTTTTGTTGAACAGGTATATTCCCCATCGAAAAGCGTTGCGATACTCCGGGGTAACGCATATCCTTTCCCTTATCGGATTGTGGATCGGGCTTTTGTGGATCGGATTTTTCTTGCTGCTTATGAGCGATCCCGATTCGGTAGTAGAGGCAGGATCCGGATTTGCGGCGAGCACCCTCACCAAACTGTATGTAAGCGGATATACCCTGTCCACTCTGGGAGTGGGTGATTATATACCCGGCACCGAAAGGTGGCAAATTACTATGGCTGCCTTTTCGTTTGTCGGTTTTATTTTCATAACTACCACCATGACCTACCTAATGAGCCTCTCCACCGCAGTGATTCACAAGAGAAATCTCAGTCTGTTTATAGCAAACATGGGCGTTTCCCCCGAAGAGATTGTTGCCAACAGTTACCATGAAGAGAGGTTTGCAGGATTACGAAAGGTGGCTCCCACGCTCCGTGAGATGATCAACAAACATAATCAGAATCATTTTGCTCATCCCGCAATGCATTATTTTTACAGTCGCTTCAGGCCAGAATCCATTTCTATTAATCTTACGAATCTGGATGAGGCACTATCCATCATTTTCCACCTGGGCGAAAAGCCGGATTCCGCCGATCATGAACTTCGTGCCCTCAGAAAGGCGATCGACAGCTATCTTGATTCTATCGGGCACAATTTTTTTACCCCGGTTAAACATGATATGGAGCATACGCCCGATTTTGAAACGCTGCAAGAACGTGATATAATCTCTGTGAGCCGCCAAACGCCAGAGGAGTATGCAGCGGCTGTTGCTGATCGAAGAACTCTTTTGACGGGACTTCTTCAAAGCGACGGATGGAGCTGGCAGAATATTTACTCCCGGGATACCTGACCTCAATTTTGGATATAATGCAGCTTCGGACAGACCTCTTCGCTTAAGCTACTATGGGCAGGTCTGTCAGGTAATATGGGATCAACCGTCTTTTTATATAAAACTAAAACCTAACATAATCCGTAGTAGGTTATCCCAAGGGGTACCGAGGTATACTCCATCTGAAATGCCTGTTAGAGAAGATGTTTTAAAGAAAATACTTGCCTTTAAAGCGTAAATCAATGAGGACGCGATCCCTCGAGGCAAGCTGCCAGTCTCAGATATTTTTGCTCTAGTAAGTGTAATATATGCTTTCGGAAGGGAGGAGAAACAAATAGACCGTACCTCCTATATCGTAAAAGCCCGCTCGGTGGTTGTATTGATACGAGAACGCTCTGCTGTATTGTATCCAGTATAGAGACATATGAAATACTTTGCGCAAAGCTTCCGATCGTATCTAATGGAAAGATACGTTTGACACCTTAAATAGACTTTAAAGGAAACGGCTTTTTCATATCTACAAATCCCCCCCCCTTGTAACTGTAAGCTCTTCAAAAAATTGGGAACAAGAGGGTCGGACTATAAACCTGTACTTCCGTAAATAATAGTGAGAAATAGGCACTTCTTTAAGCTCTCCTTAAGGTTATCGGTTGTATACTTGTCAAAAACACGTATTAAATACTCCCTTGCTTAAATAAGCCGTAGATAAAGGATGAAGAAAAAGGAAATAGTGATTCTACTTGGTTGTCTGTTTCTGGTGATGATCGGATACGGCCTGACGCTGCCTATTCTACCCTTTTTAGTGGAAAAAGCGGCAGGTTCAAACGAGTTGTTAGGACTTTCCCCCGCTCTTCATGTAGGGTTGATGACCGGTATTTTTCCTTTAATGCAGTTTGTCGCGGCCCCGCTCTGGGGGCGATGGTCCGACCGCATTGGCCGGTCGCCGGTGCTGGCTGCAGGCATGGGAGGCTATGCGTTTTCGCTGATTCTATTTGGATGGACCCAGGATCTGGTTCTGTTATATACGTTCCGCGTAGCCGGCGGCCTTTTTTCGGCGGCGGTACTGCCCACGGTCAGTTCCTGGGTTACCGACCTGAGCCCAATAAAAAACAGGGGAAAAGTGCTGGCGTGGACGGGTGGTTCGGCCAGCCTCGGGGTGATCTTCGGCCCGGTCTTGAGCTCCTTTTTTATGGATGTGGACTGGTTTGGCGGATGGTCCTGGAAGCTGTTGGCCGCAAACGCCTACACAACTCCTTTCCTGATTGCCGGCGGGTTTTCACTGCTGGCTTTCGTGTCTGTATTACTATGGCTGCCCCGCAATCGCTCCCGCTTTGATAATACTGATCATCACCAGAAAAAAATAAATACAGTAAGCATTATAAAGGGCGAGATGTTTCTGATTCTCATCTACGCCCTGATTGCACAGGGAGGCCTTTCCATGTTTGAAAGCACCTTTGCCCTGCATGCACAGGAGGTCTTGGGATACAGCGTACTGGAAATGGGATTTATTTTTATGGCTTGTGCATTCGGGATGAGTTTAAGTCAGATTGGCCTTACAGGATTTCTGATCGACCGGTGGGGGGAAGAGCGGCTGCTTCCTGTCGGCTACCTGTTGGCAGGGCTGGCCCTGTTTCTGTTGATGTTTGTCAATACTTTTTCACTCATTATTACCGTCGTGCTCATTCTTGCCCTGGGTATGGCGTTTATTACGCCCGGCCTGGCTTCGCTGACGAGTAAAATAAGTGACCAAAGAGTGGGCGAAAGGATGGGAATGCTGGCATCCATAAGCAGCCTGGGGCTGGCCGCCGGGTCCTTTTTGGGAGCCGGGTTGTATTCGCTGAATATTCATCTGCCCTATTTTTCATTTTCCATCGTAGTGTTAATCGTACCGGTATATATGATATGGAAATACTTGAAGCAGCATGTTAGTTTATAACTAAAGAGAATCATTTTTGTACGCTTTTGAGGGACCGGACAAGCTGTCCGGCCTACGTAGAACGGGCAGCTTACTCGTTCGTCTGAAAATCAATCGTAGTAAGTTTTATAAATTATTATAAAACGCTATTTGAGCTACTTAATGTCCCATTAGCCACAAAACAAAAGTGGAATTATCATGAAAAAAATAATTCAAAAAATACACCACGAACTGGAGGCGTCAGATATACAAATAAACGGGGACCGACCCTGGGATATACAAGTGCATGACGACCGTCTTTATGATCGGATGATGCGTCAGGGATCTCTCGGATTGGGCGAAGCCTATATGGATGGTTGGTGGGAGGCCGAAGCGCTTGACCAGTTTTTCACCAGAATACTACAGGCAAAGCTGGACAAAAAGTTTGTCCGCAATCCGACCGTTATATTCGAATATCTGAAATCGCTGCTGACCAACCGTCAGAATAAAGTAAAAGCCCGTGAAATAGGTAAGCATCATTACGATATAGGAAACGATCTGTACCGGGCCATGCTGGACAGGCGCATGGTCTATACCTGCGGCTACTGGCAACAGGCTCACACGCTGGATGAAGCCCAGGAAGCTAAATTGGACCTGGTATGCAAAAAAATAGATTTACACGCCGGCCAGCGCGTGCTGGATATCGGCTGCGGCTGGGGAAGCTTCGCCAAATACGCGGCAGAAGAATATGGCGTTGAGGTGGTGGGTATTACGGTTTCCAAAGAACAGGTGCAGCTGGGCAGAGAGCGATGCAAAGGCCTTCCGGTGGAAATTCGTCTTCAGGATTACCGGGATATTAATGAACTTTTCGACCATATCGTCTCCCTGGGAATGGTCGAACATGTGGGCTGCAAAAATTACCGCACCTATATGCAGGCGGCCCACCGGTGTTTAAACGATGATGGAATCTTTCTGTTGCATACGATCGGCGGCAACCGGTCGGTACAAACTACCGATCCCTGGATCGAAAAATACATCTTTCCCAATTCTCAACTACCTTCCATTCGGCAGTTGGCCCTGGCTGCCGAGGGGCTCTTTGTGATGGAAGACTGGCAGAACTTTGGTGCGTATTACGACAAAACCCTGATGGCCTGGTATCAAAACTTTGACAACCACTGGGATGAACTAAAGCTAAATTACTCTGAAGAGTTTTACCGCATGTGGAAGTATTATCTGCTCAGTTGTGCCGGCAGTTTCAGGGCGCGTAAAAACCAGCTCTGGCAGATTGTCTTTTCCAAACAAGGCCTGCCAGGCGTTTTTGTTCCGCCCCGCTACCGGATGGACGATGAATAGGTGCTCTGCTATTTATTTTTAGTTGAACTCTGGATTTAAGCTTCTTTTAAGCCTCCATGTGTTAACCTGTATATAGAAAAGAGCTGTTTCCTTTTCTGTCGAACAAGTATCAACACCCGTTAACCCGACAGGAGGCGCTTATGTGGTTTGAAAATACATGGAATATTCCCTTTTGGGCGTGGACTCTGCCGGCTGTTTTCGGTGCCGGGCTTATCTTACTGGTCCTTTTATGGCGGCGCACCAAGGCCGATCCGGTAAAGGAACAGATGGATTATTTTTGCTGGTGCTATGCCCGGGGCGAAATAAGCAGGGATGATTTTGAGGAGTTGAAATAAGATTTACAGGAATATGAAAAAAAGATCAACCCAGCAAATAAACGAAAACCAACACCCCATGCGTAAGCACTGGAAGAACGGTATTTAACAATTAACCAACAAGGTGAACAAAATGGAATGGATAGCTGAAAACTGGTTCCTGATACTGATCTTCCTGCTGTTTGTGGGCATGCATATGTTCGGTCACGGACACGGCGGGCACGGAGGCCATGGCGGACACAGCCACGGCTCAGCTGGCGACCAAGACCAAACCGAATATGACAAAAACAACCATCAACATCATTAACCAAGCAAGAGGAAATAATATTATGCTTAATATCAAAATCGTAAGCTGGGCGGCGGGTACCTTTACGGCGGCCAGCTTTATTCTATGCGTTATTTACGGACTGGTAACCCCCGAAAGCATTCATATGCATCAATTTCTGGAAATCGTACTGCCCGCCTTCGAGTGGATTTTCGTGGGTAGCTTCTTCCTGGGGCTGATCGAAAGCTTTGCCTGGGGCGCCTATATCGGGCTTGTGTACGTACCCATCTATAATTATTTCTACAAACGGTGGGCTTCTGGTGCAAATTAATCACTTATAATCAGGAATGTCCGGACAGGGACTAACTGCAGCTAGTACCGTTACCAGTAAATTAGTAACGTTAGATTTGCAAAGAATTCCAATACAATAGCTGATAATGATCACTATGTATACTTGCTGTATTTAATGGTAACGGCACTAGCCCCCTGTTTTACATCCATATGACATCACTACAAAAACTATTTATTTATTGCAGTGGATGGTACGATTAACTGCGAAATCTGGTGAATCTGCTCCGGGAAGAACAGTAGCCGTTTACCTTTGTTGATCTTCGGTTCAATACCGGAAAGGCTAAAGAGCTGGTGACAGAACCGGGCAATCCGCTGATCCTGTCAAACCTTGAGATCAACGGTATCTATTATGAAAAACCGCCCTTTTCTGAAGTTCCTGAAGTACTCGATCAATCCCGTTTGAGACAACGAGTCGACCAAACGTACAATGGTAAAAAAAGATGCGGGCACATTAATTATGGATACTAGACAGTTTTACAATCTTTCTACAAAAGCCCCAGAATCAGCTAACAAAACTGAAATAAAGTAGAAAACGATCGTACTCAAAAAGAAACTGGCACATAGTACCCGCCAATCAAAGATGGTACCGGAATTTTAGTGTTCTCCAGAAGGTGTTTGAAAAACTGGATCAACTGAATCTGGCTTATCCTTCACAAATCAGGTACACTTAGTATATAAGGAATCTTCTCATATTTAGGTTCACTTGAAAGGCAGTAGTATAGATTGGCAAATGAAAGGCCACTTACTTTTAGGGAAGATCGACCCCAGTGGACTTCTTCAAGAGATAATCGGCTAACATAAAAATCAAAGTAGGCAGGATCATAAATTGCAATACAGGTGATAGCCCGACATCAATAAAAGGAAGAGTGGGCATCGCATTAGTATAGCTCCAGCTTTCGGCAGCAACGTGTCTGAGTTCACCCAATATTGCTCCAATTCCTCCAATAAAAACCAAGGAGGTTATTTTTGGAACGGTCATGTGATTCACCCAATAAGGTTGCTTGTAGAAAATAGAGAATACAAAATATAGAAGCAGAACCATCAGCATATCCGCTACTGAGGCCAATACGCAAAGAGAGATATGTCCAAAATCATAGACAAATCCTTCATAAAGTGGCCCTTGGGCAATCTCCCAGACAACATTAAATAAAAAAGCCAGGCTGCATATCGTTAAAATAAGTTTTTTAAATACACGTTTTTTTGAGGCTTTATTTCCAAAATAGTTATAGCACGCTATAACTATAAACAAAACAATAACAGGAAGGATAAACTGGGTTAGTTTAAGTTCGTTCATCGTATCTTTTTCACATTAAAATTACGCTGCAATAAATCTACACCAAAAGTTGAGCTATAAGATAAATAACGTAAACAAATTAAATTTGACATGTTAAGGTACTCATACACACGTCATCGTGAATAATCCGGGTTAAGCCTTTCAGTAATTTTGAGTTCACTATCCTTAAAACGAAAATATTGTCTCGTATAAATCAATAAGACAACCAATTTTTCACTCTTTTTAAGCTTCATTTAAGGCACCTATATCCATCTTGTTAGATACAGATTGTTGTACTCAGATACTACAACTATAACTATTTATGAAAATTTCAGAACCATGTTTCACATTCATCATTTTTTTGATGTGCATTGGATCTGGGGGGGAGTTATCTCAACAGTTCTTCAGTTGGCTATTTTTGGTGCCATTCCTTATCGATCAAGAAGAAATTTCCAGGAAAATCTTTTGAATATTCTAACCAAAAGATTTGTCCGCGACGAGATAGATCTCGAGGAGTTTGAAGAACGAAAACAGACTTTGAAGGGAAGTAATTAAACTACTTTATACTAACTACTTAATACTTATTTAATTCAGTTTGTGGCGGCCCCGGTTTGGGGCGCTGGTCCGACCGCGGCCATTTTTCGGCAGCGGTACTGCCCACGGTCAATTCTTGGGTTACCGACCTGAGCCCAATAAAAAACAGGCCAAAAAGCACAGCGTTGATCCTCAAAAAATACTGGATCTGTTGCGACCAACGGTTTACTGAGAGTATCTGGCCAGATCACGCTGGTAGTTGAATTGGGAGTGTGAATATATTAAATAAAACTGTAATTACTTTACCAATTTAAGTTTAATTTAAGAAGTGATACCTATCTTTAAGAAAGACAAGGACTGTACTCACAACCTGTTTATACAACTGTGAGGAATTTGTCAATCACATAAACAGATAGGCAATTGCAAAAAAATTTCAACCTAAAATATAAAGGTGAATGTTATGAATGGACTCAATGAAAAAACGATTATTGTAACCGGTGGAGCTTCCGGAATTGGTAAAGCAACCTGCAAGAAATTAGCCGAAGAAGGTGCGAAGGTAGCCATTACCGATGTGCAAGATTCGGCCGGCGAAAAGCTGGCGGATGAAATCAACGAGACCGGTGGCAGCGCCCGCTACTGGAATCTGGATGTTACCGATGAAAGTCGGATTAAAGAGGTATTTGCAGAGGTCAATGAAACCTTTGGAGCTATCGACGGACTGGTAAATAACGCCGGAATAAGCGGCGTCGACAAACCCACCCATCAGGTTTCTAAAGAAGAGTGGGATCAGGTCATGAAGATTAACGTAGATGGCGTATTCTTATGCACCAAATATGTTATTCCATATATGAAAGAAAACGGGAGCGGAAATATCATAAATATGTCTTCCATCTATGGTATTATCGGCAATAAAGACTTGCCTCCGTATCATGCTTCTAAAGGTGCGGTTCGGCTTATGACTAAAAACGATGCCTTAACGTATGCCGAGGATAACATCCGAATCAACTCGGTGCATCCCGGCTTTATTGATACGCCCCTCGTAGATGAGCTGGCGGAGCGAAAGGGCATAAGTGCCGAGGAGTTTCGTAGTCAGCTGGACAGCCTGCATCCGATGGGCCATATTGGCAAACCCGAAGATATCGCCAACGGCATTGCCTTTTTGGCATCTGAGGAGGCCGGATTTATGACCGGAAGTGAATTGGTCATAGACGGTGGATATACGGCTCAATAAAGCAGGAATACGAAATATTTAACATTATAAATAACGAAAGCCGGATAAACATCCCGGCTTTTGTTATGCATGGGAATGCTATACTTACCTTGGGATATAATGCTGCTTTTGCCGGCGCGCTAATGAATTTTAAGAAATTTGGAAAAAACAATATATTAAGTTCACATTTTGCCACAAAGATCTGCATTTTTTTAGACATTTGCAGATCCGTATTGCCCATTTGTTATAATGCTTTAAGAAGCTAAAAATGAGTTTATGAGATTAAATCTTCAGTTATATTGAACACATTGAACCTCTTCTAACTATTTTTCCTTTTTTGATCTATCATGAAAAAAGTATTTGAATTGTTTGCAGGCCTTTTATTTGTAAGTGTTATATTTTGCAGCCAGACGGCAGCGCAAAATTCCCAAATGCTGCTGTTTGAGATCGACGGCAACCGGTATGAAAAACGCAATTTTAACAAACAGGGAGAACTCCAATCCTTTCAAAAACTCATGGTCGGTTCTATCGAGGAAAACGATGATACCTACAGGCTTCCCGTTGAACTCTATTCGTATAATGCCGAAGGGGAGCTCCAGGACAGCACCAAAACGATCTATACCTGCAAGCCGGATGAACAAAGGGTGCTATTGAATGTTTTTCCGTTTACCGACTACGGAAAAGGCAGTGAAATCAAAGTCGACCTGCTGGATACGAAAACTTTTTATCCGGTTGCACCAGAGCCCGGTTGGGAGATGAAATCTATTGAATTTGCATTGAAAATTGATAAAGGTCTGGTAGGTTTTCTGGGCGGGAAAAGTAAAATCAAGATGTATGACCGGCACGTGGTACCCAACGATACGCTGCAATCCGGACAGTATGAAATCAATTCCAACGTTGATCTTGGAGTGTACGTACTGGGGATAAAAGTAAAAGGATTCGGATACAAGGTTCTCGAAATTGTTGACAAGGACCGCGGCATTATTCAGCAAAAATTTACCAGCGAGGACGGCAGCTATTTTAAAAAACCGGCTTATATAACAATCACTAAATTGCTCAAACAGAGTGCGTGGGAGAATGGTATTGATAACTTACTCTATGGCTCGTCGCCAAACCAAAAGGTTTAAGGTTGTTATACTTCACAAATTCACAAATAACAATCCAGTTCTAAGTAACGCGTCTCTTTACAAATGTAGCTAAAACCCGCTTGGCAACTATAAAGACCAGAAATCAAATCTTTGAATTTATCACAGCCATTGAACAAGTCGCATATTTCCCCAGTTCAAAATGATCCAACAAAGTTCTTATTATCCCAAACCTTAGAATTTAATACAGCTATGGCAAACAGCTGAAAAATGGAAGTAAAATAAATTCATATTAAGCTTAGATAATTTTATCCAGAGACAGTCGGTAATTGTTATCCGATTCGTTGTAGTACTTGATATCCATTTTTAGTCGTTTTTCAAAATCAAGAGATAGTTCTTCGGTTGTGTCATATCCTAATTGTTCAGCGATAGATGGAAGAGAATATATTTTGTAAGAAATCAATTCTTTAGCCCGCTCAAACCGCAGGGTGTCAAAATATCTTTGGATGGAGCACCCGCATTCGGATAAAAATTGCTTGTCCAGTTTGTCGTATTCAACCTGCATGAATAACTCCAGGTATTCAGAATAAGAATCAATCCATTTTATGGTTGTATTAAAGTATAGTAACCGAATGAGTAATGTCTTTACTTTTTCAACCATCCGAGCTTTTTCAGAGATCAGTAGATCAAAACCATATTCTTTCAGTTGTTCTTTGATTTGTTGAATAATAGTATCAGATGGCTTACTGATTACTGCGTGTCCCAATTCAACAACATGTACGGTGCACCCCAATTGTACCAGCGATTGCCTCACTACAAGTATGCACTGAGGGCAGACCATGTTTTTTATATATATTATATACCTGCCGTTATTCATAAATATTCTCCACATTTTAGGTGAATACACATTAACATAACCACTAAAAAATAGACGAAGAAGCCTTAAATAAACCTTAAATCGTCTGCATTTTTTTTAATCGTCAGATAACTCATTTAAAACAGGAAGTATAAAACAAGCCATTAAAATAATTTTCCTGCATATGATACTATTTTAGCCCTTTTAAGCTTCTCTTAAGGATGACGGTTATATAATTGTCAGAAATAACTATAGTAAAATAAACTCCGGTTGGATGAAGAAAAAAGAATACTTTTAGTAGGGTATCTTTTTGTTGGACTTTCTCTTTTTTTTGATGCTTGTAGATACATTCACACTGATAATTTTATTGGTTTCCTATATGGCTTTAGGCATAGCTCTAGTCACAACAACACTTGCACCTTTAACCTGCAAAATAAGTACTAAAAATAATATAGCTAAATGCATGGGTTACTAGCTTCTATTTGTAGCTTGAGTCTGACCATTGGTTCATTTCTTGGAGGTGGTTTATACTCTATAAATATCCATCTGCCTTATTTGTTTTTTACGATTATAGTCTTCATCGTTCCGGTACATATGATAAAATCCTTTGAGTAGTTTGCCAGTCCAAAGCTACTTTCATGTACCCAACTAAGATTGAATAAAAATTACTCGGGCCAAAATTTCTCTCCATATTTAAGCTTGTTTTAAGCCTCTATGTGTTAATATATCTATAGAAAAGGACGGTTACACTTTTCTATAGAACAGAAACTAATGTTTGTTTAACCCCAAAGGAGGTACTTATGTGGTTTGAAGATACCTGGAACATACCCCTTTATGGTTGGCTCCTTGTGGTCATTTTTGCAGCAGTAGTCATCATAACAGCTTTATTGAATCGACGCAAACGAACCGAGCCGGTTAAAGAAAATATGGATCATTTCTGTCGATGTTATGCCCGTGGTGAAATAAGCCGGGACGATTTTGAAGAGTTGAAAAAAGATTTGCAGAAATTTGAAGAACAGTTTCACACAACAAAAGAACGTAAAACAACACCCCTGAAAAAATACGGGAAAACAATAAACAACCTGTAAGGTGAATATTATGGAATGGATAGCTGAAAACTGGTTTCTTATGATA
>Ga0306910_1000318_pt1 | contig 26631 bp, 16 predicted proteins | sample AntRauMFilla2698_FD_190438 | JGI IMG/M metagenome (GOLD analysis project Ga0306910, IMG submission 190438) | Saline lake microbial communities from Rauer Islands, Antarctica - Metagenome Filla 2 #698 (v2) (version 2) | ecosystem: Environmental > Aquatic > Non-marine Saline and Alkaline > Saline ... | reverse complement strand
ATCTACATCCCTGCTTGTTCAGTCGCCCGACGACTCTTCCCGGAATTGAGTGACTTCCCTGAACTAATTATTTGAGTTGTGCAGGTTTTTGGACTCATCAAGTCGCCGGACGAGGATTCCTTATAAGCATCTTAGCTCTTTCCCTTTCCACCCGTCGGACGGCACTTCCGGAAATTGCGCTGCTTACTTTTTGGGATTTTTGGATGGTTTTAAGTTTTTGGGTGAATTCAGCCGTCGGACGGGGATTCTTTATATTTAATTGGAAAATAATTCTCAATTTTCCATCTTGTGAAATATTTGGAACGAATTATTGTTTTATGAGAATTTTATTTCTTGGTTTTTTGCTTTTTGGACTCGCACCAAGTCCGCTTTTTGCTCAGGGGTATCTCGTTGCCGTGGGGGGCGGTTCTGAATCTGACGCTTCGGGCAGCTGGAGTGAGGAATCGTATCGTTATATCGCTGATCACACAACGAACGACACTCTTGTGGTGCTCTCGGAGTCTTCTGAATCGGATTGGATTCCAACTTATTTTCAATCTTTTGGCGTCAGTGTGGTTCATAATCTGCAGATTTCTAATCATTCTGTGGAAGAGATTACAAATAAGCTGAAAACAGCGACGAGCGTTTTTATGAAGGGCGGCGATCAGCGTGATTATATCAGAGAGTGGAATGAAACTTCAGTTGTTAACGAGATCAACCGCATTTACGAAGAAGGCGGCGTGATTTCAGGTACAAGCGCGGGGGCGATGTCTTTGAGTGAATTTGTGAGCACAGGCGGTCCGAAGTCTTATGAGAACCTCGAAGATCCCCAAAATCGTTTTAATGAAATTGTATCTCCGTTTTTGTCGCTTCGACAACGTCTGGTTTTCGATACGCACTATTTTGAGCGCGGGAGAATGGGGCGATTGTTGGGAATTTATTCTAATCTCTATCAGGCGGGCGAGACCGATATTATTGGCATCGGCGTGGATGATAAAACGGCTGTAATTATTGATCCCGAGGGTATTATGCGCGTTGCCGGTTCAGGTGGCGTTCAGGTTTTTTGGGCGGATGATGAGTTTGAAATGTTTTCAGAAATGTACGAACCGCTCCATTTGCGTCGTTTGGCGATGCATCAACTGGTTGATGGATATGAAATTGATCTTGAGTCCATGGAGATTATCACAGAACCCGATCGCGCGGAATTGGTAGATATCCCTGAAAGTGATACCGGATTTACAGTAAACCTCGATCTTCAGCCAAATCTCTCTTCCGATGAAACTATTCAGAATCTCCATGATACCGATGGAGAACAGGCTTCCTGGGTTGTCATTTCTGAGTCCACAACCGATCCATTCAGCACCATTCATGCTGAAACAGAGTTTGTTCAACTTTCTGCTATTTCTTCTGATGATGACCTTCGCGCACAACTCTCATCAGCCGACCGAATTTTGTTTGATCTGAATGCTGACGACTTTCAAAAATTACTGAAGGATTTCTCCGAATCTGCCACATTTATAAGAGAAGAATCCGCATCAGAATCAATACTCTTAACCATCGATTCTGATCTGGCAAATCTGTTGTCTGCGAGCTACGTTTCAAATCTCACCTCAGACGACGCCGCTTCATATTATGGTGATTTCAGTACTCAGCCGGGAATCAATCTGCTGTCCGACGGCGTTGTTCTGGACGATACTTTTACAGAGGATGATTTTCAAGAGAACAGAGTCACAAGCCTGCCGTGGCTAATTCATAAAAACGAGCTGGATTGGGGAATTTGTGCAACAGGTTTGAAGGAGTTGCAGCTTCAGGGAGATTCTGTGAGGGTGATCAGTGATTGGTCCCGTTCAGGATCGCGCTCCACACCTTCGGTAATTATTGATCTTTCTGATGATGGCTATTCTACCGCTCAGTCACCGTTTTATTTTAATTCCAATCGTAATAAACGCAATAGTGTCGCCCTGACAAACGCGCGAATTTCTGTGATTCCATCCGGCGTATGGGGATTTCCGTTTGAGGAAAATCCGACGGTTGGAATAGAACAAAATCATGGATTAAACGCTCCTCAACAGCCATCCGGATTTCAGATCAGAAAAATTTATCCTAATCCATTTAATCCTACAACGACTATTCAGGCCAATTTTTTAACATCCGGCTCTGTTTCAGTTGGAGTGTTTTCGATTTTGGGAGAGCGGGTGATGGAGATCAATGAGCGGATAAGTGCGGGGGCTCATTCGTTTGAGCTGAATTTGAGCGCTCGTCCGAGCGGCGTTTATTTGGTGAAGGTGGGATTTGAGGGGACGCAGGTTTTAGAGAAGGTGACGTTGATTAAGTAAATTCCGGCGCAAGACCTGTCAGGTTTTAAAAACCTGACAGGTCTTGCGAAAAAATCCTAACTGTTTTACTACTCGCTGAAGCGATTGTTATCGGTCATCAGCTTATTCACTTCTTTGATAAAACTCAGCGTCTTCTGCTTGTCTTTCACCGATAATTCTGTTGTGATAGCGTTAATCACCATCGAGATAGCCGCGAAGGAGTTGGTGAACAGCATATTTTCACTTTGGATGAACAAGCTGTCATCCGCAATTCTGTTAACCGGCGAGGTGCGTCTATCAGTAAAGGCGATCACGCTGATGCCCCGCTCTTTGGCCTGTTGAGCAATATCGAGCGTTTCTTTGGAGTACGGCGGGAACGACAGAACCACGAGACAATCCGCCGGCGTCATATACATCATCTCTTCCTCGTACGATAAATGCATTCCGCTGACAGACTTTGATTTTGTGGCTACCTGACTCAACGAATACGCCAACACCTGACTCATCAATGACGAAATTCCTTTTCCGTAGGTGAAAATAGTGTCGGCCTCGCTGAATTTATTCACAATATTCTTGAATGAATCGAGGTTCAGCGACTCTACGGTTTGATTGATATTTCCCACATCCTGCTTTGCGACTTCGTAAATAGTCTCTTTGTCCGCTTCAGCGATGAAGGGAAAGCGCTCGAGATTTGAAAACTTATTATGAACAGCGTTGTGAAGCGCGTTTCGAAAATCCAGAAATCCATCATACCCCACACTTTGGGCAAATCTCACTACCGTTGCTTTTGAAGCTCCGCAACGTTCTCCTATCTCCACAACCGACAAAAAAGCCGCCTCATTCATATCGTTGATGATAAAATCCGCCACTTTCTTCTGGTTTTTTGAAAGCGTGTTGTACTTCGACATCAACAGATTTTCGATGCGCTCGGTCGTATCTTTGTTTGATTCAGTCATGGGAAAGTCAGTGGGATGATTGAGTAAGACTGCTAACCGCAGGGCACATACTGAGGATGTGTTTTCGGCATAGTTTTTTTTAGAAATCTCTTCTTTACTCAGTTTCAGCTGATGGAAGCTCAATGGATGAAGCTGTGTGCAAATTTGTGTTCCAGTAAAAACGGGAGCCTGTTGGCAGAATATGCAAAGCTAATCCTGTGGCGCCGTATAATTCACCCGATTCCTTAATCTCTGTCTGCTCTTTTTGGTAGAGCATCACCTGTCCCACGCCGATCACATCCACCCAGCCATCGGGACGAAAGTGCAACGCGGTTGATTCATCTATTCCGGCAGCGGCTCTCACATCCTGATGATCAAATAACGCTGTTATAAGTCGGTTGTTTCTTCTTCTTTTAATAAAATGCTGATCGACAATCATTCCTGAAACCAATCCGATTCCGGGTGATGTAACAGCGTTACCCGGGCGAATTTGCCCAAAGTAGATATATTCTGAAATGGGATAGCGTTCATCTCCGGTCATCATCACGTTGCTTTGAACAGCAGTTCCCGCGCTTGTTCCGGCAATTACAGCGCCGTTATTATAGGCTTCAATCACGGCGTTTTTCAGTTCGCCCTGTCCCAGATAATCCATCAATCGATTTTGATCTCCTCCGCTGAACCAGATTCCACTCGCGTTTCTGAACTTCTCAATAATTTCAGCGTTTGCGGTGTCGCCTTCCTCAAGCATCATAATCTCTACATTCTTTGCTCCGTATTTATAAAGCGTATCACGATGCTCCCAGCCAATAGTATCCGCTATAGATGAGGCCATTGGAACAACTAAAAATGTGCTGTCGGGACTTAATGACACGATTTTCTTCATCACATCAGCTGGCCGGCTTCCACCGCCCAACATTACGAGGTGACCTCTGTCAGAATCCACGCTTATGGGTTCATCCACCCGACAGCCTGTCCACATCAGCAAGATGACCAACACGGCTGTGATACCTTGTACTAAGGATTTAATTTCAGGTTTTTCTGATGGGCTGTTTCTATCTATCACTCTTTCCTCTCTAACTCAGTGTATTTTTACTCTTTATTCAGCGCCAATCTACAAATTTGAAACGCAAGGTTCAGGCTCGAAATAAAATCTTTATGCAAAATGCATTCATGATCAGAATGTGGGTTCTGAGCGCCAATTCCAAGGTTTATCGTTGAAACACCTTTCTCATTTAACACATTCGCGTCGCTTCCGCCTGTATATGATATCGGATCAGGTGTCAGGTTTGCGTTCTTCATAGCTTCAGAGAGCAACCGAATCTGCGAACTTTCCGGGACTATTTCATACGGAGCGAAATCTTTTTCCTGCGACCATTTTACTGAAGCGTTCAACTTTTTCGACTCATCTTCAAAAGCTTTGCGATAATTATTCAGCAACTCGTGCAGATCATCAACCGACATCGCCCTGACTTCTCCCTCAGCTATACAATCACCCGGAATTACGTTTGTGGCCGTTCCGCCTTTTATCATGCCTATATTAGATGTCACCTCGTCACTGATTTTACCAAACTTGAGTTTTGATAAAATCTGAGCCATCACCTCAACAGCACTGATTCCAGCCTCAGGTTGTACCGCGCTATGGGCTGATACGCCAATAACTTTTGCCTCAAAAAGATACATCCCCGCGCAGCGCTGAATATAGGTTCCCGGGCGTTTAGAGCTATCGAATACAAAAGCCATGTCGATATTATCAGGAATCGTGAGATTGTATGAACCAAGTAAGCCAATCTCTTCTGCTACAGTAAAACAGATCATCGCGTTCAGATCAGAAAAACCACGCTCTTCCCACTCTTTGAGGAGCTGAAGTAATATGGTTATTCCCATACGATTGTCAGCACCAATTTGTCCGCTTCCGTCCGATTCTACTCTGTCTTCCTTTCGTATTATTGAAGATTCTCCCGTGGGTCTTACCGTATCCATGTGGGCTAAAAGCATGATAGCCGGCTTTTCCGGACTGTAGGATTCCGGATAGATGAGCAGATTACCTGAATTCCCGCCGATGATCTCTCCCGCACTGTCTTCCTCAACAGTAAAAGGCAGATCTTTAAGACTCTGACGAATGTATGCGTTTACGGGTTTTTCCTTTTTGCTCACACCCGATATCGCAGAGAGTTCGGTAAAAGTCTCTAACAGCGTTTCAAGTTGAGTATCGGCCAGCGTTTCTTCTGTCATTTGTAGTAGTAATTAATTGCTATCGTGATGGTAAACTCATTCTGAAAAAGTCGGTTCAGAATGCCGTGATCAGTCGATTATTATTTTTAAGATTCAAGGCAGAGTTTCTCTTAAAATGGTATTTCTTTAAAAATTGAGCGAGAATGTAAATCGTTGAATGCCATTCAAATACTCATGCTCTGTGTAGGAGAAATCCACCCGGACGTGATATTGACTCAGCCTGATGATCGTTCCCGCTCCGGCGGCCCAGGTTTCTTCGGGATTGTTGAACAGATAGCCGCCTCTGACAAACAGGTCTGCCACTTTGGTTTTGAAGGCTAATTCTGTTCCTGTAGAAATTTGTTCTGCGTTATCATTCGGATTAATGATATCGGTACTTAGCAGCCAGTAGAGATGTTTGTTATTCACAGGTTTTCCTGAGATTCCCACCTGAAAATTCAGCGGCAATGGAAAATCGAGCGTTTCCAGCTTCTCGCGCGGCCTTCTGCTGGGATAATCCTGATTATCGCGTTCATTAATTGCGCGCAGGTCATCGCCGTCGTATCGCATATCGGGACCGAAATTGCGGGCAGACATTCCCAGTACGAGGTCGTAAAATCCAAAGTGATATTGCGTTCCCACATCAAACGCGAGGGCTGATGCGGTCTCATTCCAGATGCGCTGATGCACATATTTTGCCGTTGCGCCAAAGCTGAAATCCTGAATCAGGTAGCGGGCAAAAGACACTCCGATCATAAGATCGTTGGCATCATAAAATCGACCGGTTCCATCGGGTTCGTCCACCGTGGTTATCTCTTGTTCGGGCATTTCGAGTCCTGTTACACTGAGTCCCAGCGTCCCGAATCCGTCAATTTTAGTGGCAAATCCAATTTGATTCACATTTACATCCGCCCACCAGTCGATGTTAGAAAATGTGGCACTTGTGCCTTCAATGTTGGCCAGTCCGGCGGGATTCCAGAACACGCCATCGGCGTTGTTTGTAACCGAAACGTAGGCTCCTTTCATAGCCTCAGCCCGGGCACCGGCGTTTATCTTCAAAAACTGTGCTCCGGCCGTTCCCACACTGCTCGACTGTCCAAGAGCAATCTCAGGTAAAAATAACACTGTTATAATTGTGCAAATCCACGCTGCACTCTTCAGCTTGAGCAATGGTGATTTATCAAGATTATCTGTCATTTTCTGCCAAAGCTGATTTTGGGAAGTATCCGTGTAAAAAGTCTGATCGTTTCTCATCTCTCTTCTACTTGATGACCGAAAATCGATCAACGTGGGTTCCGATTTCAGTTTCAACTTTGTAGATGTACACGCCGGGAGCGATCTCTCGTCCGCCTTCGGTACGTAAATCCCAGCCAATCACTCCGGAGGTGTCGCTTTTTCTCAATGATTTCACTTTTTCCCCCGCCATGGTAAAGATGTGGATGGTGCAGGTGTTGGGAAGATTTCTGAATCGAATCAGGCGCTCGGGCTCTCTTCGCTCCAGCGAAATATCTCTTTCCCACTTGTTGTACACCACATAGGGATTTGGCACTACGTTTATTCTCTCAAGCTTAGATTTATCAGTTGATTCATCTACCTGACCACTTGTTTTTGAAAATGTATAGCGATCTGCTTCGGTTGGAAAACGTGCTTCTGATGTTTTTACCGAGAAAGATGTTCCCACAAGTTGTACCCACGTTACATCTTCACTCTTTTCAAGTAATAGATCGAAATTGCTGATTGTAAGCAGATCTCCCACAGCAACAGTATCTACCGTTTCTCTGTCGCGATTGTCGAGCCATGTGATCTCAAGAGACTCATCCTGCTCCAGATATTCTGTAATTTCAAACCTGAACTCATCATCGCTCAAAGCTGAATACGTAGCGTTTTGAACGCTTATGGTCAGAGCTGATGGAACTTCAGAGATTATAAAAGGATGCTGCTGAAAGGTAATTCCAACGCCGTCTGATGTTATAAACTCAAGATTTCGCTCCAATGGACGCTTTTCCAATACAGTTATCCCATCATCATCAGTCACCATAAATGACGGCACGATTAACAGGACATCACCGGACTGTGGCTGAAACTCAGGATCTTCATCATTCTCAAAAAACGTGAACTCGATGTTATCCTGAGCGATCGTATAGGTTTGTCCCGGCGAATACTGAGCATTTCTGAGCCTGTTCCGCCCCGCGTTTACGTTTCGGATGGAAAACTCAGTGGCTGAATTCCAGCTGACCTCATAAAGTGTTGGCAACGTCAGTTCAGGATCTAAAGGATTTGTTTCTGCCGTTGTGAGCAGATTTCCCTGATCGGGAACAGCCATTCTTGAAAAGGTGACGTCGTATGATTTCTCTTCGGTATCAAATACACTGAACACTCGTGTCAACAACGTATCGGTGGAGTTTCCTTCGGGATGATCGGCCACGCGCGCTGTTGATGCCTGCCAGTTGCTCGCGTTAGGTAACGGTGTTACTTCAACCACATTCTGCAATTCTGTTGTCGTCCCGATTGAGCTTTCGAGCTGGCCGAGATCATCTAAACCCGTATCAAACGCGGTTATGGAATACCAGTATGTAAATCCTTCATCAATATCATCATTCACAAAATGATACGCGAGATTATCCTCCGTTTTACTGAATGAAGCGATTGGAACAGGATCTCCTCCCACATCAGGCTGTACATTGCGGTCGATCTGATCCCAGGTTTGACCAAAGTCGATTGAGCGATAGATCTTATATCCTTCAAAATCGAACTCTTTTGAAAACGGATCGGGCTCGATTTCAGAGCGGTTATCCCAGGTGAGCACCACCCTGTCTTTCTCAGTGTAAGCGGTGAGTTCAGGACGGGGCGGAGCGCTGGGCAACTCCCAATTATTACGGTAAGCCTGATGCACGTTTTCAGCCGTTGCTCTGATTCCCTCATAATCCTGACCTGCCACAACTGCTATCACAAATGTGAGTGTGTCGCCGGGAGCGATATCATACGGTCCTGATGCCGAATTTGCGGTAAGATCTGATCCCTGCGGGGGAATTGTTCCCGGATCATCTTTTCTTCTGCCTTCTTCTACAGGATGGAAAAATTGCGCATGATTTTCCTGTGGAACCAGATCGTAATCTCCGGTAAAAACACCGTAAAGAAAATCATCATTATCATCCCACAGCGGCGTATCCTGCCAGAGATTATAGTGCCAATCGGTCAATCCCGGCTCCTGACCGTTTTTCTCTGGCGTTGAGATGTAGGTCAATCCAAAATGTCCTGTTGTTCCGCCGGGCCAGTCGGCTGTCTCACCGTCATCATAAAAATAGAGCAGATCGATATCCTCATCGTAGCCAATGATATCGTCTTCATATTCAGGATCTGCACCTGGTGTGTTTCCAATGTCAAAATCGGAATACATCCCGAAATACATATCGGTGTAGGTTTGATCTGAGTGATTCACCACTTCATAAGTGTACACCACGGCATCGCGCACCAGCGGAAAGCTGAACGAATATCCTGTCTGATAAACTGATATTTGGCGGACGGGCTGCTCACGACTCAAGCTGTCGTTAAACGCTGCGTAGGTATCCTGATCTGAGACAAAAACATTTTCTCCCTGCGCGTTTTTAATTGGCCAGCCGCTCTCGGGCCATGTTTCCTCATCGGTTGAGGTGGCGATACGAACCTGTTCTCTGTTACTGTATCCGAATTCAGCTTCCCACTCTTCATTCTGCGTATTTCTGGACTGAATCACATATCCGGGAAATAGCACAAGTGGATTCAGCTGATAAATATATTCTTGTTCCGAATTGATGGGATATTCACCCGACACGCCAATCGCGTTTGATCGGGCGTAGAGTTTCCCTCTGTTTTCGATGAACATTCCGATGTTGGATCGATCGTGCGTGGTGGTTCCTCTATCCTGAATAGCCTGAACAGATGGAATCACGCCCGTGGTTTTTCCTTTAGGTGAGCGTTCATCATCTCTTTTCTGCATCTGAGCATGTGCCAGCTGAGCCCCAAACGAACACAGGATAAGTAAAACAAATAATCGTTTCATAAAGTTGTGGTGCATCTTCGTTTAGAATTGGTATCTCATTCCAAAAATGATATTTCGGGGAGCAAAATAGTTCGACGGATCCTGAATCCACTCCTCCGATTGATTTGTAAGCGTGTATTCATCGGGTTCACCGGTGTCTGGATAGACATACGCGGCGTTTTTCCGATCGAGCAGGTTTGTCACGTTGATGAAAAAGTCGAGTGATTGATGGTCTGTGATCGGAACTTTTTTTCGCAACGACAAATCAATGGTGTAGGTGACCGGATAGCGCTCGTTGTTACTCTCCACAAAGCCGATATCTCTGCCGGCGGGTGTGTAAGGATAGCCTGAGGATCCGTTCAACACAAAGTTCAGACGTGTTTGTTCCAGCGGGTGATAACTTCCCCACAGCGGACCTTCATCTTCTCCAAAGCGAATATTAAAACGGGCATTTACGAGATGGGTTTTATCAAAATTGAGTGGATATAGGCGGGTTGAGGGAATGCGCTCGGGAAATCCTTCAAGTTCAGAGCTTGAACTTCCCTTAGCAACCGAATAGGTGTAGGAAACAACGGCGTCCATGTTTTTGTGAAATCTGGAATCGACTGAAATTTCCGCTCCGCGTACGTTGGCGTAATCTTCATTCACAAAAACGGAATAGGTGGTAAAAGCGGTCTGTCCGTTAACCATCTGCCCCTGAGCAATGTACTCAGTTCCTATGAGTCCGCGAATATCTTTATAGTACGCCGTTAACTCTATCGCTGTTTTTCGGTTAAATTGATGCACAAAGCCAAGTTCGTATGCTGTTGTGCGCTGGGCGTCGAGATTGGGCGAGCCGAAAAGGGGTTCTCGTGTACCGTACTCGTAGAAGTTATTCTCGTACACATATCGAAAATCCGGATTTTGGAAAAATCGTCCATAACTAAATCTCAGAATGGAATTGGCGGTGATTGGATGAGCAATTCCAATGCGCGGACTAAACTGGTAGTTGAGATCCGATTCCGTTTCAGTATCGGGATCAAGTGGATTTTCCCGAAACGTACTTTGCTGATCGGCAAAATCAAGTCGCAGGCCAATGTTAAGCACAAAAGCGTCGCGCTCAATTTTATCCTGCAAGTAGATCGCTCCTTCGTACGGTTTTCTATCCTGAATATCCGTTTCGTACGGCTTTGTAGCGGTTATATTGAAGATTTCATACCAATCGACCACGTGTTGCTGAAAGCTGAATCCGGCTTTTAATTCATTGTAAGAATCAATTTGCCAGATGGCGTCCGTTTTTAATTGATAGGTAGTGGAATTGGTGCTGGTTTTTGAAGTAGGGTCGGCGCTGGAGAAAAACTCTCCCACATACGTGTTATCGAGATAGGTAACACTGTTACTATAGACGCTGTTGGGTTTATTCAAACCATTGAAATATTCCTGGTTAAAGTAGGATAATCGCGTGGTTAGAATAAATCGGTCGCTGAAGGCATTTGTAACCGAAAGTAATCCCTGAAGACTTTTAGACTCATTAAAATTGGTGCTGTCAGGGATGTATTTATAGGAGTGGTTATAGGTCTTGTACTTCTCATCAGAAGCGCGTACGGAAGCGTTGACTTTGAGTCCGCCCGATGGATTCCAGGTAAGTTTTCCGAACAGGCTTTGTCCGTTATCGTAGCCAAAAGGCAAGTGACTTTCCTCTTCGTAGATCTCTCCGGTGGTGATGAATGTGAGATCTTCCCCAAAAACGGGCCCGCCAATTCGGAAGTTCACCACATTGTGATCTATGCGATCGAACAGAGAATCCGACGACTCGTTGAAGGCGCTTTTTTGCAGCTCAACTAAACCAGAGTATGAACTACCGCCTTCCGCCGTGGAAATATCGATGACTCCCGACATCGCGTTTCCATATTCGGCATTAAAGGTTCCCGAAAGGAAAGTGAGTTCTTCCACCGCGTTATTGTCGATATTGGTTGCCAATGCTCCGTTTACCGGATCTTCCACCATTATTCCATCTACAATAAACGCCACTTCGTTTGAGCGTCCGCCGCGCACGTTAAAACTTCTCCGCCCGCTTGAAACCACACCGGCCTGTAGGCTTACCACATCCGAAAAGTTATTCACCGGCAGCTCCTTTATTTCAGATCCCGAAACAGATTGTCTTGTTCCGGTTTGATCTTTCTGAATTCTTGACTGATCGGCTGTGATGACGACAGCTTCGGTTGTTCCCATTGTGGTTGAGATCTGAATATTGATCACAGCCGTCAGACCGGATTCAACATTAACATCCTGCACAATTTTGCGCTGATATCCGACATAAGAGATATCCAGGTTGTAGGTTCCCGGATCTACATTTACGATGATGTATTCGCCATTTACGTCGGTTGGTGTGCCTTTTTGCGTTCCTTCCAGAACGACATTGGCGCCGATTAATGGTTCTCCGGTTTCAGCGTCTGTCACCAGACCGCGGATTTTCCCCTGACCTAATATTTCAGTAATCGGAAGGATGACCACTATGGCCAGCAAGAACCATTTCAGCCGGATTTTTTTACTCATAATGCTTGATTGGTTTTGTCTTCATTTCACATTCCCACTCTTTGTCATCATTTCTAATTTCCACTCACAGACTTCAGAAGTCGCCGTCCCAACGTATTTTCTCTTCGATCTCTTTTTTCTCTGTTTTCGAAGTGACTTCGGAAGTCGGTTGCCGGCTAACGGCAAAGCATTGTATTCGTAATCAAACTTTCGACTTATCCGTAATCCGTAATTTCCTTTTTTATACTTTTATTTTCATGCTCGTCGACAGCTTTTTAAACGATGGTGAATTAGTAGTCTCCTCGCGAACTCTTTTTATTCGTAATAGCCCCGGATTAAAATCCGGGGTTACGATATTTACCGTCCTTACAGGACTTTTCCACTCATAGACTTCAGAAGTCCTCGTCTCAACGTATTTTTTCTTCGATCTCTTTTTTCTCTTTTCTCGAAGTAACTTCGGAAGTCGGTTGCCGGCTAACGCAAAGCATTGTATTCGTGTTCTGAGTTTCGACTTCCGAAGTCATTTTAATTCGCTTTTTGTCTGGTTATGTAATCTTTGAATTTCTTTACGGTGACTTCTGAAGTCTTTGGGCAGAGGTTCTACTTAATCAGCGTCATTTTCTTCACAACAGACTGGTTTGCTGTGGATAATTTGTAAAGATAAACTCCACTTGAAAGCTGCGAGGCGTCGAAATTGTATGCGTGTGATCCCGCTGAAACCATTTCATTATTTGCAAGCGTGGCCACATGTTGTCCGAGCATGTTGTACACATCAAGTGTTACGCCTTGAGCTTCAGGAACAGAAAAAGTGATCTGTGTAGAAGGGTTAAACGGATTGGGATAGTTTTGTCTGAGAGAAACTTCAGAAGGCTGCCCTTCATCCAACTTTTCAATGGGTGTGATTACGTCGAACTTTGTCTGAGCTTCCGCTAAGCGATCATCTACCACGTCTAAATCGGCGCCATGGGTAAAAGCGATCCAAACATAACTTGAATCTCCAACCGCTAACTCACCTGTTGAGCCAAAATTTAGATAGCTGTACCCACCGTTTTCACCGGCCACTACTGATGACGTTGGAAATTCCTCCACACTTACCGCATCCCAACGGGCAAAATCACGGGCGTTATCACGCTCGGGCTCGGTGCTGTCGTAGTCATCATAATCGAGTAAAGAAGCACCTACAGCATCTAATGTCATAGATTTAATTCCGATAGCTCCGTCTGAGTCGAAAGCGTACAGAGTTGACCGGGAATCATCCCATTCGAGGGTTTCATTTCCGTAAGTGTCCATGAACTTACTTCTGAGCATCACGCTAAGTTTAAATTCTCTCGGAGCATCTGACACATTCTTCACGCCAAACATAGCGAGAGCATAATTCTCATCCTTAAACTGACGCACAATGGTCGTCACATTAATATCAAAGGGAGGGTCAGAGCGGTATGAATTATCCATCACTAAATGACGAAAATACTCCACACTGTCGGTTGAGCTGAAATAAACGGTATCAACCAGATTCACATCGGGATCATCGTTTGTATTCCACACATAACTGTCATCGAATCCAACCACCTGATAAAGGCGATCGATCATTTTGTCGGTGACATCATCATATTTCCCATCAGTTCCGTCATAGCTTTGAACCCTTCCAAAGCCATTTGTCGTTGCCGCGAAAGCGATGGTTGTATCGTTGTGCGGACTAAACTGAGCAGCTGATTCCGTCACTACTCCGGCGACCAAAACCATTGCGAGCAGTATTCCTTTTTGTAACATTTTTTTCATAATAACCTGTTATTTCGTTCTATAGTTGCTGTGCCTGTAACACTCTTCTCATGAAACGAAATATTTTTCTCATATTCAATATATTTTTACCTTTTTTCTCATATAAATTTATACAAGGCTGCATTTAAGGCTAAAAATAACGCTTAAGGCAGATTTTGGTGAAATATTTTTCTCAAAAAACAAACTGAATTAATTTTCAAAATTCGAGAAAATTGTTTCATAACAGAAAATCCACCAATTTTTTTATAGTGATAGAGGATTATCAGGACCACTGCTCTCCTGACTACCAATCAAAAACGACACAAAACATTCAATCAGGAGAGCTGGCTCCGACGCCAGAAATGTAATTAAAGGATAGTTCCCGATCGTCGGAGACTGAGAGGATGAAGACGTAATTATTTATCAGATGGAAATGACAGACAAAAATAATTATGGTTAGAAATATTCATATAATTTTATTCAAAAACTGTCTTACCCTCTCAATCACATTCGATTGAATTTTATTCTCGACTCGCCATTTTGTGCTCATGTGACAGCTCTCCCGAAAGAGAATTTTTATTCGAATCAAATTTTAATGGGCGGGAGAGCATTCGCCTGACTTGAACTTTGGTTTTCTATTTCACCCGTACAAACTTTCGGGTTTGGGAAGTGCGGGCTGAGTGGATACGTGCGAAATACATTCCCGACGCCAGTCCTGTTACTGATACCTGTGTGCGGGTTGAGCTTACTTTTTTCTCAAATACTTTTTGTCCTAAAACATTGTAGATCTCAACTCGGTCAATTACAGCGGGCGATGTAATTGTAACATTGTTATATGCCGGATTAGGAAACAAGTGCGTAAATCCTTCCCCGCGTGGTTCACCTTCAACCTGAAGTTGAACGCTTACAGGATCCGACCAATGAAACCCAGCTTTTACCCGATAGGTGAATGCGTCTTCCCCCGTAAAACCTGATCCGGGATCGTAGTCAAATCCACCGTTGGCACGCAGGTGAATACTTCCGTTATTGGGAGGAAATTCCAGCACGGATATGAGTTCCGTACCATCTAAGGACAGATCATTTATCAACAATCCCTCTGCAGACGCAATCGTTGTTTGCGCACCGGCAGCTACCAAAAACTCATCCGATTTGGCTATGGGATTTCCCGGCAGTTCAGGCAGATGCTCCTGCATCACATAGTACGATTGCTTGGTAAACTGCTCCACATCGAGCACATGATTCCAAACAGGGTAGGCGTACCGCCCGGTGGTTTCATAGGAGAAATCTCCATAGAACACAGAAAGATTAATTCCGGTTGAAATTCGCGTTTCCAGCTCTTCTGTTGAACGGTCATCATGCAGAACCCGGCGTTGAGATGGATCTGTATAATTCATAAGATACCACGGCAGGCGAATCAGGATGTGATCCTCTTTCAATCTTACGCCATCGGTGCTTGCTTCGGGCATATCCAGACGGTTGATTTCCAGATTTCCAATAGGCTGGACTTCTTCATTCGGCTGATCATTTTTCCATCTCACCAGCTCCCATTTACCGCCATCGGTTGGTATAGACCGATAGAGCTGATCAGGATCAGATGTCCCATGCCAGATTCCAAACGTGTCGTATGCCTTGGTGACAAAGAGTTTAGCCTCGTAATTGGTGATCATCAGCGCAAATTCAGCCCGGTTCTGTACAGTTTCACCATTAGGCAAAACAGATTCTCCGAGAGCAGAATCGTACGTATCCAAACCGACCCAAACGGTATCTGATTCTTTAATATGTTCCGGAAGGTCAAGCCGAAATTCTATCAAAGAATAATCAGCTCTTGCCCGTAAGCGCAGAATCGGTTCATTCTCATCGAACTCGTTAAGCATAAAAAAACCGGTTTCAGGCTTCTGAAATCCTATGAGTCCAAAATTTTGCTCAGCCGCGGTAAGATTATGCCAGATAATTCTGCGTCCCGGAATATTGTCGAGTGGATTTGTAATCCATGTTTGTTTGAACCACTCATCCATCCACGCAAAAGCGATCCCGCCACCTGATCCGGATGATGAGATATTCCTGAGCAAGCGCAGATTGTATTCTCCCTGTTTTCTCTCTGAATATCCTCCGTGATGAATGCCGTTATGCGCGTACTGCGCCACGCCCCAACTCGAAGATCCTCCAAATTCCGCAATTATTAAGGGAAATTTTGGATAGTGCTGTTTCAGGAAGGTGAGATAACCCAGATAACTATTCTGACCCAAATGATCTGAAAATGGTGTGTAGTTCGGATCCTGACTTACAAAGTTCGGATAGTAGGGATAAGCGTGATAAGAGGCGAAAAAACCCGCGGCGGCGGCGCTGAAATCAACAGAACTCACATCTATTTCGGCGCTGTCCTCATACTCATTTTGCTCAAACGGGTGATCTAAGGGATCAAGAGTAGGCCAGCTGGATGCTGAAATGGGTCGCTGCGTATTGTATTCATTCATTTCAAACGTCAACAGATGATCCATGCGCTCAATCAGCCAGGCTTCGGAAGCGTTGGTGGAATCGATAGAGAGATAATTACCTGAGTACGATGTGATATCAGCGTGTTCACTGTTGGTATGAAGCACTTCAGGCGGGTGAATTTCACGACCCATGATATAACCAATCACCCATTCAGAGATATCAGCTGTATAATTTCCATAGGCTTTCCCCCGACGCTCCTCAATAGAATGATCTCCGTGAATACTGCGCACATTATCTTCTGTCTCCTGATCAAAAGTCTCCGTCAGACTGAACAGATCCTCATCATAGCCGGGAAGTTCCTCCTCCAGCCAGACGCCGTGAAAAACATAAATGGGATGATTGGGATTAGCGCGATTAAACTTTTCCAGTTCCTCATAAAATCGCGGAAAATGGAGTGTGTACGCACGAATGGTATTAAATCCCGCATCTCTTATCTGCTGAAACCATACAGCATACTGCTCACGCGTAGCGGCCAGCTGACCGGGAAATGTACCGGGCACGGAAACGCCAAGATTCACGCCTTTAATAAAAAGCGGCGAATAATATTCCCCATTCCATACGGTGATGTGCGTACTGTCGGTGGAAAACGGAAACTGGTGTTTATCTGTGTTTTGAGCTGATAGATGTGCCGGAATCAGCCATAAACCAAGACTAATTACGCTCGCGAAAATTGATACAAAAAAGGTATTTCTCAAATGGACCCGATGCCGAAATCTTATTTAATTAACTCAATCAAAGATATCACATAACGATGAGATTGAAAATGTTGTTGCCCTCTCTTTATAAAAAACCTTCCGCCCTTGTTAATTAAAAACACTGCTTCTTAAGGATCACCCCGGTTTTGCAAAGCAAAATTGTCACCCCGAACCCAATTGCGGGGTCTCGCAACGCGATGACGTTGTCATGACCTGCCCAAAAAGTTTAGATTCCAGATCACACATTGCCATGCTCTGTGACATAAAAATAAATTCAGTTTTCAGCTTGTCCGCCAGATCACCACAACGTGACCGTGTTGGGAGATTCCGGCATACCGAAGTCTCGTGAAAATGACGTTTGGGATAGTTCACTTTTAACTTTCAATCACATGACTTTATAAAACTGCACTCTTTAATCGTTCGATTCTTCCAAAGCTCGGGTTAAAGGATCGTTTAATCCGGGGCGATGATCATCTTTTTCAAGCAGATCATACAGAAGTGGCAGAATCAACAGCGTGAGAAGTGTGGCTGTGATTAATCCGCCAATCACCACGGTTGCCAACGGACGCTGGACTTCAGAACCCGGACCGGTATTAAAAGCCATGGGGATGAAACCCAGACTGGCCACGAGGGCGGTCATCAGCACAGGTCGCAATCTGTCTTTTGCTCCCTGAAGCGTAGCCTGACGCACATTGAATCCGTGCTTTTCACGCAGGTCATTCAGGTGAGAGATCAGCACAATTCCGTTCAGAACCGCCACCCCAAACAGCGCCACGAAGCCAATTGCAGCTGATACTGAAAGATACAGATCTCTGAAATAGAGCAGGAATATTCCGCCCGAGAGCGCCAGAGGCAGATTCAGGAAAATCATGAGCGCGTAACGCATCTGTCCGAACATCAAATACAACAATCCGATAATAATGGCCAGGGAAAGCGGAACCACAAACAGCAGGTGATTCATAGAACGTTGCTGATTTTCAAACGCTCCTCCAAACTCCAGAAAGTTCCCGGCGGGAATATCCATTTCAGCGTCAATTTTTTGCTGGAGATTTGCCACATAGGTCCCGATATCGATATCCTGAATATTGATGCCGACCACCACTCTGCGCCAGCCGTCTTCACGGAAAATTTCTCTCGGACCTTCCTGCGGTTGAATATGAGCCACTCGCTTGAGAGGAATAACGCCACCTCCCGGAAGCGAAATGGGCACATCCATAATTTCCGAAAATGAATTACGCATCTCCTCGGGAAAACGCATTACGATATCGAAGCGACGCTGACCTTCAAACACTTCGCTGACCACATTTCCACCAATTCCGGTTTCAATGACATTCTGAACATCATCAACATTTAATCCAAGTGCGGCAACTTCTTCACGGTCAATATCAATAGTGAGATAAGGCTGACCTTCGGCTTGTTCCACATATACATTGTCACTTCCATCAAGCGTTCGGGCTGTTTGAGCGATGGCATCAGCGATGAGGGTCATATCTCCTAAATCCTCACCAAACACTTTTACCGCGATATCAGATTTAACACCTGACGTCAACTCATCCACGCGCATGGCAATGGGCTGCGTGAAGTTGTAGATCAGTCCCGGTTCTGTTTCCAGATAGGGTTTAATCATATCCTCAATATCAGATTTCATTAAACCATCCCGCCACTCATCCTCTGGCTTTAAAAGCACCCAGACATCTGTTTGGTGCACGCCCATCCAGTCGTTGGCCAGATCTGACCGACCCGTTTTGGGCACCACTGTCTGGACTTCCGGAACGTTTTCTTTAATCTTCTTCGCCAGCCAGTTCGCATTCTCAACCGATTCTTTGAGTGTGACGCTCGGCATGCGAACCTGTTCCACTAAAATAGATCCTTCATCGAGTTCAGGCAGAAATTCTGTTCCTAAAAACGGAAGAATTACCATTGAAATAGCGAACACCAATATGGTTGTTCCAAACATCCAACCGCGTTTTTTCAGTGTAAACTCTAAAAATCGTTGATAACGAGGAGCAAGCCATTCCATCAGGCGATTGCGCTGTGTTTTTATTCCGTTTCTGAACACCAAAGCGGCGATGGCGGGCACAAAAATGAGTGCTAAAATCAACGAACCAAATACAGCTGTTGCCACTGTGATTGCCATGGGGCGAAACAGAATTCCTTCCATTCCGCTGAAAGTCATTACCGGTACGTACACCATCAAAATGATTAACACACCGAAGAAAATGGGTCGGGCAACTTCATGAGCTGCATCTCTGATGATCAAGATAACAGGCCTATCTCCCTCTTCTTCCTGCATTTTATGCACCATGTTTTCAATCATCACCACCGAGCCGTCAACCACCATTCCAAAGTCAATAGCCCCCAGACTCATGAGGTTGGCCGCGATTCCAAACTCATACATTCCGATAAACGCAAAAAGCATGGAAAGTGGAATAACAGCGGCCACAATCAACGCTCCGCGAATTTCACCGAGCAGGAAAAGCAATACGGCAATCACAAAGAAACCACCTTCGAGGAGATTCACTGTGATAGTACTTGTGGTGCGGTCAACCAAGTCAGACTGATCATAAAAGCGATCGATAGTAACGCCTTCGGGAAGGCCTTTTCCAACCTCTTCCACACGTTGAGAAATATCTTTAATTACCTGACGCCCGTTTCCGCCGCGAAGCATCATCACAATTCCGGTAACCACCTCGCCCCGGCCGTCACGCGTAACCGCTCCCTGACGCAATTGTTTTCCCAATGAAATCGTCGCCACATCCTTAACATAGATCGGGCGATTATCTACGTTTTTGAGAATAATCTGTTCAATATTTTCAGCCGAGCTGATCTGTCCGAAGCCACGAATAATATATTGTTCACGGTTGTGCTCAAGATAATTTCCGCCCGAAACGCGGTTATTAGCCTGAATAGCGTCTCCCACTTCTTTCAATGAAAGATCGTACATCCGCAACTGTCCGGGTTTTAGCGTAACCTCATATTGCTTCACAAATCCGCCAAACGAATTGACTTCCGTCACGCCTTTCACGGTTTTGAGCTGCGGAGCCACCAGCCAGTCCTGAATCGTTCTTAATTCTGTAAGTGAATAACCGGGACCACGGATTTCATACTGATAAATCTCTCCCATAGCGGTTGAAATGGGACCAAGTTGTGGCTCTGAGACATCATCCGGCAACTGATCGGCGAGGCTTTGCAAACGCTGACTCACCATCTGACGGGCAAAGTAGATGTCGGTTCCTTCTTCAAACTCAATGGTTACGGCTGAGAGACCGAATTGAGAAATGGAGCGCACCTCTTTGATATCAGGCAAACCGTTCATTGAGGTTTCTATCGGATACGAAACCAGTTTTTCCACATCAAACGGCGAATACCTGCCCGCTTTTGTGATCACCAACACCTGCTCCGGGGTAACATCGGGAAGCGAGTTAATCGGCAGTCTTTGCAGTGAGGTTATGCCGCCCACCGCCATTAAAATCACCAGTCCGAGGGCGATGAATTTCTGTCGTAAACTAAAATCTATAATCTTATTGAGCATCGTCTTTCTCCCGGTTATTCAGCTGATTCATCAAATCTCATAAGCGCTTTGAGGCTGAACACATCGCTCACAGCGATATCCATACCATCCGCCAGATTTCCATCCAGCACCATTCGGTCCTCAATAATGCGCACTACTTTTACCGCAAATGGTTCGTACATCAGTTCCGAGCGTTGTACAAACACAATCGGGGTATCTCCATCATATACAAGCGCACTCTGCTGAACAGCCACAGAAGGTTGATTCAGTCGACTTTCAACCTCAAGCATTGTGCTTTGTCCCGGCTTTAGCGTTCCGGGCGCAATATTTGTCACCACATTTATGATGGCGCTTCTGCTTTGCTCATCAAGAGCGGGATTCAGAGATGTGACAGTTGCTTCAATTGCCGTTTTACTGTCCTGTGGTCCGTATAAAACCTTCACCCGGTTTCCTTTTGTGATAAATTCGATATCAGAGGCGTTTACGTAACCACGCACCAGCACCTTATTGGGCTCGATGATGTCAAGAAGCAATTCATTCGCGGATACGGCCTGACCCGGATCGACCAGATGCTTATTGATGATTCCCGTTATGGGCGCATGGAGCGTTAGAACAGGATCGACATCTCCGGGATCTTCCCCGTTCAGCGTTTTTGGGTTGTAGCCAACTGCCCGCAAGCGAGATTCAGCCGCCTGTTTTTGTGCTCTGGCCCGGTTAAAATCTGACTCCGCTTTTGCCAGCATCTGTTCTGTTGTGATCTTCTGATCTATCAACCCCTTCAATCGCACAGCCTGTTGTTCAAAATAATCGGCTTCTGATTTTGCAATGAGATAATCGGAAATCAACGACGCCAGATCGAGACTGATGATCGATACCAGTGGATCGCCTTTTTTAACCTCCTCACCCTCGTGCTTCCAGATTTTTTGAATGCGACCGCTTATGGGAGAAGGCACCTCAGAAATTCCATCGGGAGATGGAAAAACGGTGGCTGGAACCCGCTGCATAAATGTAACCGTGGCCGATTCCAGCCTCTGTGTTTTTATGGCCAACTCTTCTGCCTGTGTGCCGGTAAGCGTGATTGTTTTATAACTTTTTTCCGTGGCTTTTTCAGCAATTGACGGAGGTGATTCTACATTTTCAGGTGTTTGAGGAGCAGGATCGTCTCCGCAGGAAATTCCAAAAAACAGTAATCCTGAGAATATCAGTGCGTAGGTTGTTATTCGTTTCATAGCGTTAGGTGATAGATGATCAAAATTGTTGTTTAAAGGCGATGTCAGCTCGGACAAACTGTTCAAGTTCAATAACCCGCTGATAGTAATTAATAAGCGCTGTCAGGTATTCCTGTCTGAAATTCAGATAGGATCGTTGGGTGTCGAGCAGCTCAAGCAGATCAATTTCGCCGTTTTCATAGGCTGAGCGGGTCAGCATCATCAGCTCTTCGTTCGCCTGTTCCTGAACCTCTTTATACCGATTGATAGTTTCTCTGGCCTGTTGATATCCGTGCCAGGCGATTTCGTTTTTTTCTTTAAGAGAGAGAAGCATTCCCCGGCGAACCTCTTTGCGCGCTTTCACATTCATCCGGGCGGCATCAACCGCGGGCTTTTGATTGATGAAGAACCAAAGCGGTACCTTCACCCCGGCTTCAATTCCTGAGAAATCGAACCCGTTTCCAAAATCCTGACGAAATACTGAAACGGAAAAATCAGGGAGATAAGCGGCTTTCGCGGCTTTTACCTCAAACTCACGCATCGCAATCTGTCGGTCTTCCACCATTATTCCCGGCTGATTCTCCAAACGTTCCAGTAGTTCATCCTGGTTAATTTTCGACTCAAAAAACACCAGCGAATCGGTAAAAGAGATGCCGTATGATTGCTCATCGGTATTTAGTCCCATTTGAGTAAACAGATTATACCGGGCTTCATGCATTTTCTGGACGGCCAGGCTTCGTTTATTCTGAGACGACTGAACCTGTAGTTCTGCTTTCAGCTCATCCATTCCGGTTGCCATTCCTGCCCGCGAGCGCATTTGTACTGCTTCATTCAGCCGTTCAGCCATCGCGATCGATTCCTGAGCCAGCTGTACATTACGCAGTTGGTAAGCGAGTTCGGCATAGGCATTTTTTACGCCTGATTTAATCTCCCACGCTTTTTTATCACGCTGTGCTTCCAAAGCGGCAACTTCCTCATCCACCGCCTGATACGAATAGTAACGTGCCAACGGATTGGGGAAATTCTGAGAAACCACCCATCGCTGCTCCACAAAATCACCGCTGTTAATTCCTTCGCGGGCATAGGCAATTTCAGGATCGGGGAGCGACCACAATTGAACCCGCTGATAGGCAGCAGATTGTAGTTCGTAGTCAATTTTATTGAGCTCAGGATGATGCTTAAGCGCGTATTCCACCGCTTGTTTTACGCCCAGATCAGATGGAACGACCTGTCCATTAGCGCTGAATGTAATCCCAAACACAATCACGCAAATCATTCCCCACCGCCGGGTCGACTGGAAGAAAATGGAATTCCAAATAGTATTCATCGATCAGATGTTTATGGTTGTGCAGATTGTTCTGCGCCAAATTAACACCCAATCATGGAGCAATAATGGATTCTGGAATATAAAGGGTTACGTTTGCTCCGCGAGATGTATTAAACAGCTCCAACCTGATGCCGTGCAGATCGGCGATAGCCTGAGCGATAGATAATCCAAGTCCGTGGGAGTCATGTTTTTGAGATGATCGAATAAACCGTTTGCTTTGCGAGGTCATCACCCAATCCGGAAATCCCGATCCTTCATCTTCAATGCTTAACTGATACCCCGCGGAAGATTTTTTTCCTGAAATCAGTACCGATGATTCTTCCTTCGCGTACAACAAAGCATTTTTGATCAGGTTGTAGATCATTGCCTGGAATAACGACCGGTTACCAAAGAATCGGCAAGGTGAAATGTCACACTCAATCTCCATATCATTGCGTTCAGCCAGCATATCGAGCTCATCCCGGATGGCCGCGATTAGCTCATTCATTGTAAACTCATCATCCAGCTGAAACTCCTGATTCTCAATCTTACTGATCTTGAGTAAAGTCTGGCTCAATCTGCTCAATCGTGCAACCGTTTGGTTGACAGTCGCGATCTCCTGAAGCATTTCGCGCGACACATCCGGGTAGGAAAGCATACTTTCAGTTCGTTGCTTTAGAATTGTAAGCGGCGTTAACAATTCATGACTGGCGTTTTCAATAAACTCTTTCTGCTCATTCAGATATTTTTGGAGCTGACGATTCATCACATTCAATCCGTCGTGCAATTGGTTGATCTCCTCAAAATCGGTCATTTTGAAATCAGATTGAACATCGCGCGCGCTTTTAACCTTCTTCAACTTGTAGATGGTTGATGTTAACGGAGAGAAAAAACGTTTCAGAATCAGATTATCATAATAGAAAAGAATGGACAAGAGTAATGTCAGAGAGATAAAAACCGCCCAAAATACACGAACCACAATGGCCTCCCAGGCTACAATAGACTCCACCACCAACACCTGATACCACGTGCCGTTAATCTGAGTCACTTTTTCCATCACCCGAAACTGATCATGAGTTTCAAGCTCAAAGTTTATCACCTGATCTTCGTCGAGCAAGGCATCTACCCCTGTTGTAAAAAAGCGCTCCTCCTGATGGATTTCAGCCGTGATCTCACCCATTTCTTTAAACTCAATCCACTCCTCACTTCCCGCAATAAAACCGTTGATATTTGAAACGGAGATCAGTCCCTGGCTAATGCGCTTGGTGGTTTCCACAAACTTATGCTCCAGATGCTCATCCAGCTCATGAAAAATTGCTCTCTGCAGCAAAAGATAAATTCCAACTGAAGACAGACTGATAAACACCACGGCAATAATGAGATGCTTGCGTGCTAATACCTGTGTTAGTCGTTGTGCCATGTCAGTCGGTATCCCACGCCATACACCGTCTCAATAAGATCGGGGAGTTGTGGATGATCAATTTTTTTACGGAGATTTTTTACGTGTGAATTGATAAAATCAAGCGAATAGCGATCATCTACACGGTCGCCCCAGATATGTTCAGCCAGCGCGATTCGGGAGATCACTTTATTTTTATTCAGCACCAGATAACGTAATAATTGATATTCAGTCTGAGTGCAATCGATCTCCTTTCCATCAAGTTTGATCTTCATTTCATCGAGGAAGATCTGCATTGGGCCGACCTCAATGGTGTTATTGGCTATTTTATAGCGACGGCGCAAGACCGCGTGAATACGAGCTGTAAGCTCATGTATGGAAAATGGTTTCGAGAGATAATCATCGCTTCCCAGATTCAGCCCTTTTACACGATCTTCCAGATTTCCCCGGGCAGTGATGATGATGACAGCCGTTTCAGCATCCACTTTTTTAATTTGGGGGATGAGTTCGAGTCCGTCGCCATCGGGAAGGTTCAAATCCACCAAAACCAGATCGTAGTGATTGGCCACTATATGCTCCAAGGCATCAGCCGAGGTAAACGCCTGATCAACCACAAACTGCTGCGAATCCAGATTCTCCTTAAGAGTCTGCTGAAGCAGTGGTTCATCTTCAATGACAAGCGCGCGCATGGTATATGGTATTTAGAGGTGGGGAATTATACAGATAGAATATTCATCCTCAGGCTAACAACAAAGATAATCATCAATTATGGAAAAAGTATGGAGAACGATTGGGCTGGATTTTGAGCTTTGAGGGAATAAGGGTTTATACCATTTAATGATTAAAAATTACAGATTGAAAATTGAAGATTTTTTGGCAATTGATGCTCACATATCATGCAAACTCCGCTGCCCTGAATCCTAAAATCTTGGCTATATATGACAACTAATTGTTAATGTAAATTGATGGATACTATTAAAAGATCAGCTTTACACGATACTCTATTCTAACCTTTGGAGACATTTAGAGCCATCGGCTCGATTCATTTTATCAGCCGGAATTCATTCCGGTGGCGGCCAAAAACCCATAAAAAACTGAGTGCTGTAAGCACGTATCATGTAAAAACAGGTCGTACCTACGGCACTTATTTATTTGTATTAGGGTAACTATCCCCGGAATGAATTCCGGGTTACAGGATTTACCGTGCTTACAGCACTCAAGTTCTTAAATAATCAACCAGTGATAGTATATGATTGTCAAAATGCTCACTTCAATTACCTACGGTACTCCATATAGAACCATATTTCTCTATAGTAAAGCACTTTCCAAAACGTGACCAAGTTGTGGAATTATAATTTTGAAACAATTCCTCAAAACCGTTTTCTTGATCACAAACAGAATACAACCATAATTTCAACAACTTGCACAATGCCCGTTTATCAACAGGAAATTACCTTAAAACCCAAGTCCCGTGGATTCCACATCATCACGCGCGAAATTGAACAACAGCTCAACAATCTTGGCAAAATATCAGCCGGAACAGCTCATGTTTTCATCAAACACACATCAGCCTCATTGACGATAAATGAAAACGCCGATCCAAGCGTGCGCGATGACTTTGAGACGCACTTCAACCGCATGGTCCCGGAGGACGAATCCCTGTTCACCCACACCCTCGAAGGTCCCGATGATATGACTTCCCACATCAAAGCAAGTTTATTGGGAAGTTCAGTTACCGTGCCAGTCACCAATGGCCGGTTCAATATGGGAACCTGGCAGGGAATTTATCTCTGCGAACACAGAAATCACGGCGGAGCGAGGAAGATTTTGGTTACGCTACAGGGTGTGTGATTTTGGGGTGACCGGTTTTCAAACATAAAAATTATATTGTCGGCTGCACTGCATGATATTATTTTACAAACCCCGGCTTTACGCAGTAAAGTCGTCATCCCGCATCCCATTGCGGGATCTGACCTGCCCGGAAGCTTCAATTCGAGATAGCACGCCGGCAAATCTTGGATTTTTGATGAGTATGCATCGAATATGAGCTTACTTCAAATTTGGTAGTCAATTCACCTTCCGGCACAGAGGCCGGAAAGACGTAAACTGGCTAAGGTTGACGAAGAACGTAATTGCGAAATCTGTGAAAGAACCAATTGGAGGTAAGAAAAGAAATCAGGCACAAAATTTTCAATCACTCCTTCAAAAACAAATAGATCCTCTTCTGTTGGTAATTAACAATCACCTTGTCAAATGTCTTCAACAAACCATTTCCAATACTACCAG
>Ga0306910_1000315_pt1 | contig 26944 bp, 12 predicted proteins | sample AntRauMFilla2698_FD_190438 | JGI IMG/M metagenome (GOLD analysis project Ga0306910, IMG submission 190438) | Saline lake microbial communities from Rauer Islands, Antarctica - Metagenome Filla 2 #698 (v2) (version 2) | ecosystem: Environmental > Aquatic > Non-marine Saline and Alkaline > Saline ... | reverse complement strand
TGACGAACCCGCGATTCTCAGATACGCCGGTTCTTTTGTATATGCACGAGAATCAGCTGTATGATTGGGAAGACAGAGATAGATTTCGAGGATATTTCAACTATCTGAGCGCTTTATCGGCAACAAAAATCTTGTTTTCATCACAATTTCACTTTGATGAATTCTTTGAGTTTTTACCGGGATTTCTGTCGCGACTTCCCGATTACCAACATGCTGAAACGGTGGGGGAGATTCGGGATAAAAGTGAGGTTTTACATCCCGGAATTCACCTGTCATTGTTCGATGAAGTTGCAGATAACAGAAGTAACCATCGTCCTGTTATTTTATGGAATCAGCGATGGACGTCTGACAAAAATCCGGAACTGTTTTTCAAAACTATGAATCGCCTCGATGATGCCGGTTTTGAGTTCGACCTGATTTTAGCGGGTGATAATCGCCATGAAAAACCCATCGCGTTTGAGAATGCCTGGAAGCGATACGGACAGAGAATTATTCATTACGGATACGTTCACGACAAACAAAAGTACAGCGAGCTGCTTCATAAAGCTGATATTGTAATTTCAACAGCCATACATGAATATTTTTGCGTGGCTATTTTGGAAGCAATTTATTGCGGAGCACATCCTGTGGTACCGAGCCGGCTAACCTATCCTGAATTGATTCCTGATTCACTCAAAAAACCATTACTTCACTCCCCTGTGATGTACGATGATGAAGATGAGCTTTTCAAGGTGATGAAAAATCTGCTGTCTGAAAAGACCAAACCACTTCCTAAAGCAAGTCTTCAAAAAGTGGTGCGGGATTACGACTGGCCACGAAGAATCAGACTGTTTGATAGTTATTTTTCCAAAATAATTGGGTGACAATCAGGATTTTCTGAGATCAATTCCGAAATCCAAATTACCGAAAACCGTAAAAGCATATTTTGAGTTTACTAAGATTTAAAATATGAGTGAAATAGGTCTTCGTATCTATCTCGTGGCGTACTTTCTTGTAGTGTTGAGTTCACATGGATTAGGCTTGGAATTGTTTACTTAGTTGAAATTGTATATATAGTTAAGGAAGTAATTAATACAATTGATCTGTTACAAAAAAATCAAAAAAGCAAGCTTTTGAAAATTGTTAATTGTCTAAACATGTGGAAAACTTGTTGGTAACCGTTGATTATTAAGTAAATTTTAAATTGTAATTAAATAGTTGATAATTAGTAGTTTAAAACTTAAATCGATTATGTATTTAAAAACCTTTGTTATGTAATGGCATAAAGACTATATGGGAAATGCGTTAGTAAAAGTGAATGTGGGCAATGTGGATAAGTTGTAGATAACTATTTGTGATTCGGAGGAGTCGAACCGTTATATTCATCAACGATAAACGCCTGAGAAGTAGTGCAAATGATGTGGTATCAGCTCTCTCGGAGGCAGTATCAAATCAAAGAATCGCAATTGGGGAGTTATTGTCTTTAGTTGCGATTTTTTGCTCAGTCTAAATTAATTAAAAGCAATCTGGTTATATGAAGTTTGAACGACATTTTACGGAATCATCATGGTCAACACCATTTGATGGTATTAAGTTTGAATCACGAACATCTGAAATAAAAAACCCTGACGGATCTCAGGTTTTCCTGATGGAAGATGTAATTGTGCCTAAATCGTGGTCGCAAGTCGCCACTGATATCATCGCGCAAAAATATTATCGAAAAGCCGGTGTTCCTACAGAACTCAAAAAAATAAGAGAAAAAGGAGTTCCAACGTGGTTGCAACGTTCTGAAGCCAATGACAAAAAGCTCAAAGATCTTACGGAAGACGATCAATTTACGCACGAAAGCGACAGTCGTGATGTTTTTAGCCGATTAGCAGGTTGCTGGACATACTGGGGATGGAAAAACGATTATTTTGACTCAGAAGATGACGCGAAAGTATTTTATGATGAGTTGTGCTACATGCTTGCCAGTCAAATGGCCGCACCAAACAGTCCACAGTGGTTTAACACAGGGTTGCACTGGGCTTATGGAATTAACGGACCTTCTCAGGGTCACTATTACGTTGACGCGAATACAGGAGAGCTGAAACGATCGGAAGATGCTTACACCCATCCGCAGCCACACGCGTGCTTTATTCAAAGCGTTAATGATGATCTGGTGAATGAAGGCGGAATTATGGATCTGTGGACACGAGAAGCCCGTCTGTTTAAATACGGATCGGGAACAGGATCAAATTTCTCGCAAATTCGTGGCGCAGGAGAGCCATTGAGTGGCGGAGGGAGATCATCGGGATTGATGAGTTTCCTGAAAATCGGCGATCGCGCAGCCGGTGCTATTAAATCAGGTGGAACAACCCGTCGTGCTGCCAAAATGGTAACGCTCGATCTTGATCACCCGGATATTGAAGAATATATCAACTGGAAAGTCAAAGAAGAGCAAAAAGTTGCGGCTTTGGTTTCCGGTTCAAAATTGACTCAAAAGCATCTCAAGAGTATAATCTCACTCTGCCATAAACCCGTTGAGATTGAGGGAAGATCGTACAACGGAGCGGTTAGCCGAGATCCTCTGAAAAACCGTGAACTCGCCAAAGCGATCAGAAAAGCTAAACAAAGTCAGGTTCCGCTTAATTACATCGAGCGTGTAATTCAACTTGCAGGTCAGGGCGTTACAGATATTGAGTTTGAATCGTACGATACTGACTGGAATTCTGAGGCATACAATACAGTAAGTGGGCAGAATTCAAATAACTCAGTCCGTGTTCCCAACGCGTTTATGCAATCAGTAAAAGAGGGCAAAGAGTGGAATTTATATCACCGCGTTGAGAAGAAGAAAGCAGAGCAAGAGGGACGTCCGCCCAAAGCGTGTAAAACTCTCGATGCTGAAGAGTTGTGGGACCAAATTGCGTACGCTGCCTGGGCAAGTGCTGATCCCGGAACGCAATATCACGATACCATTAATGAGTGGCATACATGTCCGGCCGATGGCGAAATCAAGGCCAGTAATCCTTGTTCAGAATACATGTTTTTGGATAACACGGCATGTAATCTGGCATCGCTCAATCTGATTAAATATTACAATAAAGAGACTCAGGAATTTGATGTGGAAAGCTATCGTTATGCTTCCCGCATGTGGACGGTTGTACTGGAAGTTTCTGTTCTTATGGCACAATTTCCGTCAAAAGAGATTGCGGAGCTTTCCTATAAATTCCGCACACTTGGACTTGGTTACGCCAATATCGGTTCCTTATTGATGGTTCAGGGTGTTCCATATGACAGTGAGTTAGGTCGGGCCATTTGTGGTTCGCTTACCTCAATTATGCACATGACATCGTACGCCACAAGCGCGGAGATGGCCAAAGAGCTCGGAACATTTCCGGGATATGAGAAAAATGCTGACCACATGTTGCGCGTGATTCGAAATCACAAACGTGCCGCCTACAACGCTTCTCCTGAAGAGTACGAAGGCCTTACTATCAAACCGATGGGAATTGACGCTTCGGCTTCTCCCGATTATTTAGTGAAAGCCGCGCGTGAAGACGCCGACCGGGCACTTGAACTCGGAGAAAAATACGGTTACAGAAACGCTCAGGTTACAGTTCTCGCTCCCACAGGCACAATCGGCCTTGTGATGGATTGCGATACTACAGGAATTGAACCTGATTTTGCGCTCGTAAAATTCAAGAAATTAGCCGGTGGCGGATATTTTAAAATCATAAACCAAAGTGTGCCTCACGCGCTCAGAAAACTTGACTACAGTGAGAAAGAGATCGACGAAATTGTGAAATATGCCAAAGGTTATGGCACATTGAAGGGATCTCCGGCAATCACACATGAGCAACTGGAGAACAAAGGTTTCACAGAAGAAGCGATCGAAAAAATTGAGAAGGCGCTTCCGGGAGTTTTTGACATCAAATTCGCTTTTAATCAATGGACTTTAGGTGAGGATTTCTGCAAGAATGAGTTAGGTCTTTCCGATGAACAGCTCAGTGATTTCAATTTTGATATTCTGAGCTATCTCGGCTTTGCAAAAGATGCTGTGGAAAAAGCCAACGATTACGTTTGTGGAACAATGACTGTTGAAGGGGCACCACATCTCAAAGATGAACATCTCCCGGTATTCGACTGCGCCAACAGATGCGGGAAACATGGAAAACGATACATTTCAGCAGAAGGTCACATTTTGATGATGGCTGCCGCGCAATCATTTATCAGCGGTGCGATCTCTAAAACAATTAACCTGCCGAATGAAGCGACTATTCAGGACATTAAAGACGCCTACATGCTTTCATGGGAAGTTATGACCAAGGCAAATGCTCTATACCGCGATGGTTCTAAACTGAGTCAGCCGCTTAACACGATGGCTGATGTTCTGGAAGAAGTGCTTGAGGAAGATGAAGAGGAAGTCCAGAAGGCTCAGGACCAAGTGGTTAAAACAGCCGAGCGTATTATCCATAAATATGTTGCCGGAAGAAAACGACTTCCTACACGACGAGCCGGATATACACAAAAAGCCAAAATTGGCGGACAAAGCGTTTATTTGAGAACGGGCGAGTATGAAAACGGTCAGATTGGTGAAATTTTCATCGATATGCACCGGGAAGGAGCGGCATTCAGAAGCTTGATGAACTGCTTCGCGATTTCTATCTCACTCGGACTCCAGCACGGCGTTCCTCTTGAGGAGTTTGTTGATGCGTTTGTGTTTACCAAGTTTGAGCCAAGCGGAATGGTGGGTGGAAATCCGCATATTAAGATGACGACTTCAGTGATCGATTATATTTTCCGTGAACTGGCAGTAACTTATCTTGGCCGACACGATTTGGCTCACGTCGATTCAGAGCAGATTTTGAAACGAACGCTCAAGCCAACTGATGGTTCGCAGGATGACAGAAATGATGAGGGAATTTATCCTTCAAAACCTAATGGTTCGGCTAAAACAGCTGATAGCGATAAAAAAGAACCTGTTTCGGCTGTTGCAAAAAGTGTCAGCGACAGCACCAAATCATCAGGTAAAACTGACAGTGCCTACAGCAGAGCCAAACAGTTAGGATACACCGGCGATGCCTGTTCCGATTGCGGCAGCATGACGATGGTCAGAAATGGAACGTGTCTGAAGTGTATTACTTGTGGATCTACAAGTGGTTGCTCTTAAATGACTGAACAGTCACTTTCTTATTGACAGTAGAGGAAAGTTCTCTGAACGCCAAAAATAAAAAAGCCCGGTTTCTATAAGATTCCGGGCTTTTTTCATTGTGATAGCAATTGCAATTACATTTTGAGCTTTGGTTGAGTTTGTCGCGTTATAGTTCGGCAAGCTCACTATGGATTTCAAACTCAACTTCTATTGGCGACAGTTATTTGCAGTTTCATACTTTGGAAATCTGTTTACAACTGCTGCATTTATTGGAGGTTAAAAATCGATTCTTCGACATGCTCAGAATAGATTTTTAACCTCATTTCAACCTTAATTTCAGTTAACTTCATCCTAAAGCTGAATTCCGAGGCTGTAGGTGAACAGGAGGTCAGGGTAGTTAATCAAGTTAAAACCAATTTCAATCCCGTTTAAGATGGTATAGCGTCTTCCAAGGTTAAATCCGAGGGGAGTGGGCAGGCTCATGTTATCGGCCATACTTTCATCAAAGCCACCACTTGCATAGCCATCACCCAACATAACAGATGTTCCAAATGTAATATGGGGATTTCTGTAGCGTGTGTATTTTTTCATGGATTGTAAAAGTAGTCCATCAAAGTCGAGCAGTAGTAGTCTCACAGGAATAATGGTCCAGCCCCAGTTTTTGAATTTATTGGTGTGATTAAAGTCGAAGGCGAAACCTGCGCCCATGGCATTTTCTTTTCCAAATTCATCATCTCCGTAAGCAAATCGGAAATCACTTGTGTAATATTTGTAGTTGAGAGCAAATGTGTGATTTCCCATAGGAACATCAATTCCAAGTCCCAGATAGGAGGGGAGGTCGATGCTGAGTGGGCGAATTAAATCTGACACATCACGTTCTGTGGTAATATTGGGCTTATTCGCTTCAAGTTGGTCAAGCTCAACGATGATTTCATCTTTGAACAGATCTTCACCTTTTACAAATATGGGCAGATAAGCTTCAGATGTGGCATTTGCATCGGTTAATTCCAAAGATGGATTTTTAACATAGCTCAGAGAGAATCCCCATTTTTTATTGAGGCGATAATAAGCGTTTAGATTATATCCATAAGACAAATCTGTAAAATTACCCCGGGCGTTCAAAAATAATCGATTCGTCTCTCCATTATCAAAATTGATGTTGGGATCAGTTGGATTGTTGAAAAAACGCTCATCGGCATATCCCACAACCACCATTCCTGATAGTTCGGTGTTGATAAGTCGTTCATTTTGAGCTCTGTAACGCTGCATTGATGCTCCGACCATTACTTCATGGCTTCCGCTTTCGAAAACAGTACCACCGGCACCAACGCTGAATGTTCTAAGACTCAGATTAGATACCGTATTCATTGCGATATTCATAAGTACATCAAAGCGAACAGAAACATCTTCTGTACCTTGTTCCTGAGCTATTTTAGCCGTTATTCCGTTAACTTTAAAGTTAACATCGGAAAGTACGTTATGGGAATAACTCACAGCCAATCCCACATTATTATAAACAGGGTATGAAATAGACATATTTCTGATTCCTGCAGGAATTCCGGCTGTGAAAGAGGTCACATCGGTAGAAATAACCTGACTTCCGGGAGGACGAATCCAGTTGTCTTCATCATTGAACAGACTATTTGTCTCGGTTTCAATGGTGGAATTCAGTTCACCCCGGGCATCCACAAACGAATCTGTGAGCCAGGTTCCTAATCCCGCTCGGGTATTAATGGTGACCGAAACTTTGTTAAGCGTTCCGAGCATTGAGGGCATGGAGTTTAAAAATTCCGCACCAGAGTAAGCCCGTCCGGAGAAAACTCCACCGGTTTGGGAGCTCATTCCTCCATTTAAGAAATCAGGGCCGATATAGAAATCAGCCGCCATATACCCACCGTTCCAGAGGCCGAGTTCAGGATTGTCTGAATCGGCTCCATCCTGAGCGTGAACGGGTAAGGTAATTACGCCTAAAAGCAGTAACAGAGCAGTAAAGTAAAACTTTTTCATAAGTGACTCCTAAAAAATTTGAACTTGTAATCCCACTCTGTGAGAATTATTGAAATCGTTAATGACGTAAGCGTAATGGGCGGCAATTGAGATATTATACAGTTCAGGACTTTTAAGACTGAACCCGAATGTATAATGATCGAGATCATATTTACGGAACCGCTCTTCTAAACCGGCTCTTATAGAGATGATGTCTATAAAAGTATGTTCAGCACCTACGCGCAACGCATCGGATGTTCCGTCGCTGAGTGTTGGTATGAAATCGGTGGTAATAATTGTGCGTCCCTGAAAGTTGTATGCGCCTCCCAGCACAAGTTCCATTGGAATTCCTTCCTCATATGAACCTTTAGCGCTGACATCTGAAACACCCGCGGTTTCAGAATCCCACCAGAAGGGGGCATAAGCATCGCGGAGGGTTAGGCCAACCTGAACGCGCTCTGTAATTTTGTACAGAACACCCAGATCAATTCCGAGTCCAAAACCTGAACCTTGAATCTGCTGATTGAATCCGTTGGTGATTTCATCCGGTTCAAACACGATATAATCGTCTGGCCGGAGTGTATTGTTTCCAAATGAGTTCAATCTGAGTTTCAGCGCTCCGCCCACGTACAAATTTTGATAATTGAAAGAGTACGCCGTGTAAAGAGCGTGTTCGCGAAGTAAGTCATCTCCCGATGTCAACAGTGCGAATCCAATTCTGTGTTGTTCGTTGAGAATGGGAATAACACCGCCAACATAATCGTAATTGACCATATTGTATTGGTTGACGTGCATCACCGAAAAATCCATTGTTTCGGCCTGACCCAAACCGGCCGGATTCCAAATTACTGCGTCAGCTCCTTCAGCTAAACCTGTGTATGCGAAACCCATTCCACTTGCCCGGGCTCCGTAGCCGATATCGATAAACGATCCCGAAACAGAACTTACAGATTGAGCGTGGAGAGGAGAGAAGCCCATAAACCATACAGCTATGAGCATCTGAGCGAAATATGTGATTAACTTATGCTTTGATTTCATGGCTGTACCTTATTTGATTAGAACAATGGTTTTGAGGAATTCTTTTTTCTTCTGTCCGTCTTCAATAGTGATTTGAATGATATAACGGCCGTTTCTGGCTTTATCACCATTGTTGGTAGTTCCGTCCCATTCTATCTGTTTGAGTCCGGTTCTGCTTCCGTACCTACCCGGCAGTTGCGGATCTCTGTCGAGCAGTGTTTTAATATGTTCGCCACGTAAATTGTAGATCTGCATGGTGACATAAGCCGGTGGATTTTCAGAAGTGAGGAAATACCCAATTTTTGCCGGAGCCACATCGGGTGAGAACGGGTTAGGCAGGATCGCGAAATGCTTTAAATCAAGCGGTTCATTTTCTGCCAGTATCACAAATTGACCCAGGTTCTCAGTTGTACCGCTTACAGCATTTCCTGAACCGGAAGACATTGTGCCCGAATCGAGTAATTCCCACTGCAGCTTTTGCTGATTGAAATAAGCGACATGGCGATCTCCCTCAAACAGGCGAAGTGACTCATCATTTGAGATTCCAAGCTCAATCGGCTGAATAAAAGCTCCGCCAGTTGCTGTGATAGTATAGAGATCACTTGAGCTGGTGTAGCTGTTCGATACTCCATTTTCAGTAAGAACATTGGTGTATTTCTTAATCTGCTCTGGTGTACGCTTGCTCAAACGGATTCTTGTTCTTGCACTTACACTGTTCGCCTGTACGTTAAGCTCAAAATTATCACCATATGATAATGTTACCGCGGGATGAACGGTTCTAAGCTCAGCCAACATATTGAACGTTTCTGATTTAGCTGTAACGCCCGATTTAGCATCTTCAATCAACACATTAAATTGACCCATGGTGTTAGGGGTCGGTGTTAATGTACCGCTGTTGTTAATCGTGCCAACGTATTCAGGTTCAAGCGACCAGGTTAGGCTACTGCCAAGATGAATGCGTTTTCCGCTTGTGTCATTTGCAGAGTAGTTAAATGTGAATGGATTGAGATTTGATACGGTATTATTACCGAACGACTGAACGGTTATCTCTTCAATCTCAACTTCTTCAACGGTGACAGTAAAAGTTTCGGACATTTGCTGATCATTGAATTCTGCCAAAAGTGTGAATTCATATCTGCCCGGTTCAGATGGAGTTGTTATATCTATCTCGCCATTATCAATAGTAGCTGAGATAGCATCTGAATTTCCTGTTAATGTGATGGTTCCACTTCCGTTTTCAGGATCAAAAGCTGAGCTCATGATATTGTTACTTCCATCTCTGATAGATATCTGCGCATTGTAATCGTCGTCTGTTCTGAGAGTGAGTTCACTCAAAGCAGGGCGTAGCAGAATATCACTTAACAGATCTAAAGCGCCTGGTTTTTCAGTTGTTTGCTCTGAACGATATCGCAATCCATTTGTACTGTCGTTTATCTGAACATAAAACTGAACATTTTCAAGAGTATTAACTGCCGGCCAGGTTCCGGTAAATCCACCACTGACTGGTGCCAGACTTAATTCTTTGTATGCAGACTGACTTTCACTTTTGTAATAAAATACAGCCGAGCCATTTGGAACCGTAGTTCCGGCGGAGGTGACAGTAACTTCTGTTGAGTAAGCTGCCTGAATGGAATCCGGAGGAGTGAAACGATAGGGCAGAAGCAGGTCAGCTCTCACTGTCGATGTGTCCTGGGCTAATGTAATGGTAAACGGCGTTGTTGGTAACACATACGCGTTAGTTGAAACGCTTGCTGTGTAAGTTCCCGCGCGCAATGTTTTGTTGGTTACGATTTTACCATCTTTGTCAGTTACAAATTCACGTGGTTTTGTGGCATTCGGATCAGCTATCAGAACGGGGAGTCCCGCTAACGGAAGATTACCGCTTTTAACAGAAGCCTGAATTTGTCCACTTGGAATGACATAGTCAGCCACGCGGACGGTTTTTCCGAGCTGTGAAGCAACAATGCGCTTAATCTTAGTCTCTTCAAAACCCTCGTATTTAACTTGAATACTCAGAGAAATGGTGTCCTGAGTCGCGAAATCAACCGGATAGTTTGTGAAGCGATATCGACCGCTGTTGTTGGTATTAGACGTAACTTCGACTGAACCCTGAACACGAACTTCAGCACCACTTACACCCTGACCGCTGTACTTAACATCACCTTGCAATTGAATGAAGGCGGGGCTCATGTAAAGCGTATCGGCAATCCAGAAGCGGGTTTGTTCATCTTCATACGTTTTTACTTCCTGAGGCAGATTTGAAATCGTGAATGTCAAAGTATCTGCCGTGTAACCAGAAATCTGTCCGGTCAGGGTAAATGCTTTATTTGGAAGCTCTGTGATATTGAATACCCCGTTGCTATTGGTAGTAGCCGTTTTCTGAAGGGTACCGTCATCAGCGGTTAGATCTATGGATACACCTTGCAATGCTGATTCAGTATCTCTTCGGTGAACTTTACCGGTCAGATTAAACTCATTACGCTGCATGGCAATGGTTTTTGTAACGGTTCCGCCAACAGTTATTGAAAAAGCCTGGCTTAAATCTGTTTGAATAGTAAAACCACTGCGCTGAGCAAACAGAATGTAGGTTTCAGCCGCATCGAGGTCTTCAAAAAGTAAAACCCCGTCACTTCCGGTAGTTTTAATCACTTTTTTACTTTGGGTCGAAGATTCGTTGCTGCTGAGAATAGTCACCTGAACACCAGCCAGAGGTTGGCCGGTTGCGTTGGTAACGGTAGTAGAAACATTACCGAGATTTTCCTGCATGTTAAAATTCTGCCCGGTGATTTCCTGATTAAAGGCAACGGTCACAGTCAGAGTGTCTGGTGTATTAATGTATCCCTCTTTTTGTGCTGTAATCTTGTAATCGCCCGCAGGAAGATTCACAAATCGAAATGCTCCATCTGTACCTGATTTATTCAAGCGAAGTATCGAGTTATCAGATGAGCGTATTAATTCAACATTGGCGTCAAAAACCTGAGCATTTCCTCTTATGATCCCGCTGTTCTGAGTTACAACAAGGGAGGAACTCAAACTAAGAGATGTAGTAGTTGAGGGGAATGTGATTTCCCTCTCTGAATTCACAAACTGCTGACCCTGAGCACGAGTTTTAAGAATATACTTTCTGTTATTCGGGATCCTGTCAAACACAAAATTTCCATCCTGCGCGGAAGTGGTTTCATAATTTTCAGATGTAAGCAGATCTGTGGCCCGAACCGTAACAGCCTGGCCTAAATTAGTTCCATTTTGATTCAGAACCCGTCCACTTATGGAACCAATATTTTTTCTGAGAGAAAAAGTCAGATTGGTATTCAAATTCCCGGGGGAGAGCGTCACAGAAAGAGTATCAGCTTCATACTCATCAATAGATGCAATCACCTGATAATCACCAACAGAAAGTGCTTCGATGGTGAATTCGCCAGTATTATTACTCAGCGATTGGTCAGAACCCTGACCTGCAGCCACAACTGAAACAGAAGAAAGTGAACCGCCCGTTTGTTCATCGGTTATTGTTCCTGTAATAGAACCGTTCTTAGGATTCAAAATTACATCCTTGCCGGTGATCTCATCGAAAGGGTTTTGAATGACGGCATTAGCTGAATCTGCTGTTAAGTAGCCGGTTCTGAGACCATAAATTGTAAACGTTCCCGCGGGCAACGCATTGAATTCATACGTTCCGTCTTCTGCACTTAAGGTAGTAAATTCTGTACCATCACTTTTTATTGCTTTTATGGATGTATTATTCAGAACAGTTCCACCGTCTGCTTTTGAAACACCTTTTATAGAAGCATCAAAGCGGTTTAGAGTAATGTTATCAGTTATGTTTCCACCATTGGGAATTACAACATCAGTTTTTCTAACCGTTTGATATCCTGTTCGCGAGATGGTAAGAGAATAGGTGCCGGCTACAATATTGCTCAAAGTGTAGCTTCCGTCGTTTCCGCTTGTGGCATTTGAGCCGCTTTCACTGTTATTCAATCTGACTTGAACACCGCTAACGGGAGTTGCATCCTGATCTGTTATTGTTCCGGTATAGAGCGCAAAATTTTTCTCTAAACTAACATTTATATTTTCCCGATTTTCACCAAGCGCAAGCGTAATGTTTTGAGTGATGGTTTTATAACCGGCTTTGATAAACCGAACGTTATAGTTACCTGCGTCAATTCCGGCTGTGTATTTACCACTTGCATTGGTAGTTGTCTGATAAACCGTGGCGCCGTTTTGGCGAAATTCCACCGTTGTATTTTGCAACGGTATATTGTTTATATCACGAGCCGAACCGGAGATCTGAGCCGGACTTGGAGAAATTGATCTATTCAGAGTATAACCCTGAATCGTTTGTTCAAGTGGTGAAATGGTGTTTGAAGCAGATTGATATCCTGATTTTGAAATCACAACCCGATAATTTAACCCCGTTTCAGCCTGAATAGCATAAGATCCATCCACTTTACTAAATGTGGATTTAATGAGATTGCCTGTTTCCAGATTATTCAACTGAATGAGCGCATCACGCACAGCACTACTTCCATCGGTAATAATTCCGGAAATGGTTCTGTTTTTGGGTAGCAACGTAAAATTGTTACCGTTTGAAGATTGTCCCGGATCAAGTCTGACCGTAGCTGTATCTGAATAACTGAAACCGGTTTTCTTTGCGTAAATCGACCAAGCGGCCGGAGAGAGTGAAAATGTGTAATCACCAAACTCACTGGCGATTATTTCATTCACTTCGCCACTGGAATTTTTTGCAAAAACAGTGCTGTAGGCAAGCTGGCCTTCTTCACTTCGTACAGATCCTGAAATAACTACAGCGTTAGGATTCATATTGAAGTTAACACCTCCTAATTCCTGTCCCGCAGACAAAGTTATACTCTGATCGCCGGAAGAAGAGTAGCCAGATAAACGTGCTCTGATTGTATGGTTGCCAACCGGCAAACTCATGGAGTAATATCCCCCTGATGAGGTTGTGGCTGTGACTCTGGAAGATCCTTCAGCAACAATCTGAACATTTCCGAGGCCGCTACCGTTAGCAGAAACTACTCTGCCTGACATTGAACTCGGGTTCGGGCTTAGCTCAAAATTTACGCCGTTTAAGGTTTCGCCAAACTGCAGAGTTATTTCAACATCTTTATTATTATTGTAATTATTTTTTACCGCAGTAATTGTATATGACCCTGATTTCAAGTTCAGGCTAAAGGCACCATTATACTGACTATTGGTGCTGATAACAGATCCTTCTGAAGGTATTGCACGTATTTGTACGTTTTCCAATGGTGCTGTTCCCACTACTCCGTCATCATTAACAATAGTTTCTCTGGCAAATCCGGAAATCTGATTCGCCTGGCCGATCATTGTAATATTTTGGCTTTGACGATTTTCGCCCGCGCTTACAGAAACACGGAGAGGAGCGTTGAGTACGAAACCATTTTTCTCAGAACGAATAATCCATGATCCGGACGAAACTGTAAATTTGTAAAAACCATCGGCGGTCGATCTTAACTCTTGAGATGACGCCGAATTATCCGAACTATTTAATGTGACCTTTGAAAGGCGAATGGCGTTTCCACCATCATTAAATACATAACCACTTATAATGGCTTCATCATTTACCAGAACAAACGGATCGTTGTATTCAATCTGTTCATTAAGACCAAGTGTTACATTATCTATCTCTGCTCGTAAATACCCATTTTTTCTTATTGTGAGAGAATAGTTTCCACTTGGAACTCCAAGCGTGAATTCACCACTATTATTTGAGTTTGTTGTGTACGTTTCCTGTCCTTGAAGCTCTGATAGTTCAATTGTCGCATCAATCAGGTTTTCCCCGTCATCGTCATTAACAATGCCGGAAATCGATGCGGGAAGTGGGTCAAGCGTGAATTCCACGTATGTTGTCCGTCCTTCATTAATAACAATTGTTTCTGTTTTCTCAACATAGCCCTCTTTTTTTGCGGTAAACTCGTATGTACCAGTAACCAAACTATCCGATATGGAAGATGATTGCAGAAATGTGGGAACATTGGGCGTAACACCGCCAGAAATTGCTCTCATTGTAATTTCAACCCCAACCAAGCTTGAATTGTCGTCATTATCATTCGACTCAGCTGAAACCCTGAATTCACCCAGAGGGATATTGTAATCAAAGTTATTGGTCGGACTAGTGGAGTTTCCAGAGGTGGAACCACCACCCAATGCATCATTAGCAACCACATTCCATTTATACACTGATTTCTTGAGTGAGCCAAATGCAGGATAATCAATCAAGTTATTGGTTGTTGTAGCTGACCATATTGGAACAGAAGCGTCAACTCCCTGAAGCGTAACAACTTCATAAAGATACACGTTGTAGCTAATGGCCTCTTCAATATCCGACCAGCGAAATGTTATTGTTTCATCACCGTTAAAAACCGCCTCATGCGCCGGTGATATCAACTCAGGCTTGGGAATTGGATTATCATTTATATAGGTAACCGGAATGACACCACCGAATACGGGACTTGAGTAAACGGGATTGTCCTCTTCATATAAATTCAAAATGGCAAAACTGTATTCCTCATTTGGCGTGAGTGGCGGAGCCTCATTTTGATAAGGTGTGTTGGGGTTGATGTCACCATACTGAGCTGAAGTTTCTGCTGTGATAAACTGCCACACCATATTAGCGCCCTGAATTGAAATATCATCGTTTTCATCCGTCACGATATCGAAAGGAGTACTTGACAGAATAATCCAGTAAGCTTTTACCCCTGCTACAGGTTCCCATTCGAATGTGGGAGTAGAGCTTTCAATCTGACCCCGTGGTGCTAAAATACGCGGAGCGCTCTGTGCTTCAATAATAAACTGTATTTCATTTGAGTAGAATACATCATCATTTTGATTTGCATCAGCCTGAATATTGCTGAAACTTCGTGAAGATGAATTTGTAACTCGGGCATAATAACGTCCGGGAGGGAGGTTGATATTTTGTGGATTGAATTCGCGACGATTGCCGGTAACATCAATACTCCTGGTGGTATATGAGTTCGAAAGTGAACCGATTTTGAGTTGAGCACCGGTACCCGCAACGGATTCGGATAGATCAAATCGAATTGTTTTGGATGGTTTATTGAGAAGTTTTACCTCCCAATTGCCATCACTGTTCTGCTGTTGAGCAGCACGCAATGCTACTGTTTGCGCATGTGCTGAAAATGACCCGAAAGAGCACAAAATAAGTGCAACTAACAGAAAAAAGTGTAGGGGAGTCCTGTATATAGTTCCCATATTCCATCCGTATGTTAGAAAATTAATTATTTATTACAGCTTTAGTTGTAGCCAATTTAAAAAAAACTAAACAAACAAGAAAAATCCGTTTAATTGATTGAAATAAAAAAGACAATAATTGTATTCGGAAGTTTGAGTGTAGTCATTCTTCTACTATTTCAATTGGAGAAATGGTCACTCTATGCTTTAGGAGGTTCAGAAAACATTTACCTCATTATTACAGGCATTCTGTTTTTGATTTTAGGAATCATTATTAGCCGTTATTTCTATATTAAGAAAGAAAAGCAAAAAAGAGAACTTGCCAAATCGAGTTTAAGCGGTCAAGAATTAAAAGTGCTAAGTCTTATTGCTGAAGGAAACTCAAACAAGGAGATTGCAGAACAACTTTTTATAGCAGAAACTACGGTTAAAAGCCACGTCTCAAATATCTTGACTAAACTCAATGCCAAAAGAAGGACAGAAGCGGTGAAAATTGGGAAAGAGCTTAGGATTGTCTAACTACTTGGTTTTTTGGGGTTTTTGTTCAATCCTACTTTAGTATGATTTCATTATTTGGGATTGAATTAGTCCTAAAGTAGGATGTTTAAGAAGATATGAGAAAGTAAATTTGGAGAAACTATCAAAAATCGCGAAAATGAAAAGAATTGTTTTAAAATACGGAATAATTGGAGGTGTAATATCCAGTATAATTGGCACTCTTAATTGGTTGCTTATTGCACATTCAATTGGAGTAAAAGGTTCGCAAGCTGTTGGTTATATATCCATAACTCTCTCACTTTTATGTATCCCTTTCGGTGTTCGATATTTTCGGGATAAGCTGAACAATGAGACGGTAAGCTTTGGTCAGGCTTTTAAAATAGGTTTGGGAATTACCATAATGGCAGCAATTGTTATGGCAATTCATAGCGTATTATTTTTTGTGTTTCAAAAGGAGGAATTTTTAGAATGGCAGAGAATGAATCTGAGCCAAGCCGAACTCATTGCTTTTAACGAACAATTAGCACAAATGCCTGAATTCGCATATACACCATGGTTTCAAGGAATTGTAATGTTTTTTATGGTGTTCTTAATTGGGGCAATAGTAAATTTAATCAGCGCCCTAATACTAAGACAAGAAACTGTGGAAGGAGCAAATGCACCGCAATGAATTATGAAACTACATATAAATGGCTGATAATTTCATTTTCTATCCTTTTACTCAACTCTTGTGTTATCCTACCGTCATATACACCTAACATCAAGATAGATAACAGTATAAGTTCATTGGAAAAGATAAAACTTGGTGGACTTAAACAAAGTGTTTTAATAAGAGGTGATGACTTAAGCAACCCTATACTTTTGTTCTTACATGGTGGTCCTGGAATGCCTTTAATGTATATGGCTCACAGCTTTCAGGATAGTCTTGAAAAGGAATTTATAGTGGTGCAATATGACCGCAGAGGAGCAGGAAAATCTTATAACAAGCGTATCGACCCAACAACTATTACAGACCAGCAGTATTATGAAGATGCAATTGAATTAGTCCACTATTTATGTAAAAGATTCAATAAGAGAAAAGTGTTTCTTGTTGGACATTCTTGGGGAACATATTTGGGAAGTATTCTTGCCCATGAAAACCCTGAATTATTTTATACCTACATAAGCATTGGACAGGTAGTTAACTCAAAAAAAGCTCGGTTGCTACAAGATAATTTCATAACAAAAAAGGCTAATGAACTTAATAGGGCTGAAGCATTGGAAGACTTAAAAAAGTACGGATATCAAGCTCATGAAAAGTGGCTTTTTAAATTTGGGGCGCAAATTCACACAGATACCTCATACCAAGTTTTTGTGAAAGAAGGAATGCGTTCACCAGAATATTCCCTTTTTGATGCCTTAAAGATTAGTAAGGGGAGTCAATTTTGCCAAAACAACATAAAGTATAAGATAATTCCTTCAGCGATTATCGAAGATTCGATTCAATCATATTCAATTCCTTGTTTTTTCATAGTAGGTAAATACGATATGACCACCCCAAAACCTTTGATAGTAGATTATTTCAATAGCATATCGTGTCCTAAAAAGGAGTTAATTGTATTTGAGCAATCGGCTCATTTTCCTTTTTATGAAGAGAAGGAATTGTTTTCAAGAGAATTAAGGAAGATTAAATATTCGATAATGGATAGCTTGAAATAAAACACAAAAAAAAATAGAATTATGAGCAACAGAGTAACACATTTTGAAATCCCTTGTAACAATCCAAAGAAAACCATGGCATTTTTTAAAACAGTTTTTGGCTGGAATTTTCAACAATTTGGTTCAGATGAGTATTGGTTTGTCAAGACAGGAGAAGATAATAGATCTGGAATTAATGGAGCAGTTTCGAAACGCAGAAATCCTCAGCAGCCAATTACAAATTCTATTAATGTAGAAGATATAGATAAAACAGTTGGGGAGATAAAGGAACATGGGGGAACTGTAGTTGTGGAAAAAACAGCTATTCCACAAACAGGCTGGATGGCTTTTTTCAAAGACCCTGATGAAAATATTCATGGGCTTTGGCAAGATGATAAAACTGCCAAATAGGTTATTTCATATCCACATTAAAAGTGCTGCTATTAGTAAACATAAATCAGTTAATGCAAAATGAATTTGAGCAAAATACTTAGAATTACACTATCAATAATTATAGGTGAAGTAGCTCTTGTACTCGCAACTACACTTGCTCAAGAAGTACTATTTGACGGTATAGGTTTGAGTTCTCCACCGTCAGAATTATTATTTGGAGGAGTTGCAACATTTGTAGCTGCAATTATAGCAGGCATAGCAGCAAGATTTAGCTTGAATCAACAATCTTTCATTATACCAATCTCTATGTCTATCCTGATAGCTACTGAAATGACATACCTAATCTTAGCGAACCGCACAAATGACCCAGTTTGGTTTGATATATTGGCAGGAAGTTCACTCATTATTGGCGTTTGGATAGGTTTTAGAATTAAAACGATTTTTGTACATAAGAGAAAATGATTTTTTAACAGATCATTCAAAAGGCATGAAACAAATAACCTCTATTCTGATTTTCATTTTGATATGCTCATCCTTACACGGACAAGATACAACCTCCGCTATTAATGATTTTGATTTTTACATAGGTAAATGGGAAGTACAAAATCAAAGAAAGATGGATGATGGAAAATGGATTGTTTTTGATGCTAATGTAGAAGTTAAAAAGACATTACAAGGATATGGCAATGTTGATTTTTTTGAGGCAATTATTGAAGATGAACCCTACTCTGGAATGACTATTAGATTTTATGATGAGTCAAGAAATGAATGGTATATAAAATGGTATGATAGTGATGACCCAATGGAAGAACCAGCCCCTTCAGTTGGTAAATTTGAAAATGGCATAGGTACATTTTACAAGACAATCACTACCGATAGTGGTAGACAAGTAAAGGTTCGGTTTTATTGGTATGATATAAAAGAGGATTCTTTCTTGTGGGAGTCCAGTTGGTCAATAGATGGTAAAATTTGGAATCCAACTTGGAAAATGGAATTTAAAAGAATAGAATAAATAAAAACTGGCTACAACAATGTATATAAAAAATAGGCGAAATATCAGTAAATTCGAGAGTTTTGGCTCGCATCAATGTTCGTGCTTAACTGAAAGTTCCGTGCTTCGAAATCGCCTACTTTTCATATACTAAACGTCAGGCTAAAACTAAATCTGATACAGGAGTTATACTCCTGTCCTCAAGTATGTTTCCTGCTTTAGATTTTTTTTGCGTTAACCATCCGACACAATTACTGTAGATTAATTTACACCCTCATACATTATTATACAAATGTAAAAAAACAGAATTGATAATAACATGCATTTAATCTGATTTAATATTCAGAAAAATTGTTCAAGTGTGACATTATATGTCACTTTAAGAAGTAATTTCAACCAACACTTTAATAATCATCAGGAGAGCGCATTGGCGCAATACCTAACCGGGAAAGGGCAGTGTTACGGGCCTATTGGTTCGTTGCATTGCTCTTCCTTATTCATATATTAATCGCATGGTTACACTATTTACTTCAGCGGACATTAATTTTTTGGCGGATGAGTTAAGTGAACGTATTTCATACACACGTGAACTCTCATCATTTTTCAAGCATCAACCTTCTGTTATTGTTCAAAATGCGGGCATGGAACAATGGATAAAACTACAGCTTGCCCGGCGAAAAGGTGCTTTTGCTGAGGTTGATGTGTCTTTTCCCGCTGCCAAATTATTTCAACTTCAAAGAGAAGTTTTGGGAGTTGATGATATACCACGTTCAAGCAGATGGTATATAAGCCGCAGAATCGCTTTAATTCTCTATAAACACCGAAATGATCCCTTGATGAAGAGCGCGACGAGAATGTGGCGTGATGCTGATCAAAATCCTGTGGTGCTTGAAAGAAAACGGTGGGTATTGGCTGAGCAAATTGCCGACGCATTTGATGAATATGAACTCTATCGCACCCGTGATATTGAAAGCTGGATTGAGGAAGGAGATGATTGGCAGAAATTCATTATGCGCAATCTGTATGATGAAAAGGAGCTCTTCAGATACTCGGCAGCTCAAAAAACCATTGATGAGATTGAAAAGGCGGAAGATTTTTTGAATGATGAATATCACATTTTTGTACTTCCGGGACTTGTTCCGCATCAAATTGAGATGTTTAGCGCAATTTCCAAATTTCGCCCTGTTTACTTCTATGTAGTTTATCCGTTTTCTGATTCCGTTGAGATGGAGTTCAGGCTGAATACTTATTTAGGAAGTCAAATTATAGATTACGTAAATATAATTAAGGGTAAATGTGGTGCTGAAATCATTAATCTTGATCAGATAAAAAAAATTAAGGGTACTGGTCACATTTTGAAGAGTGAAGCTGTGTCAGATCTTGATCTGTTAAAAGCAGCTGTTTCCGGAAAGTCACTTCAGATTAAATCTTCAGAGAATATTTCCTCATCGATACATGTAGCCTCAACCCATAATTCCCTTAGAGAGGTGGAAGTGCTACATGACTGGCTAAGTCAGCTTAGTTTACAGGACGACACATTGAAAAGTGACGATATTTTGATCGTTTCTCCACAAATGGATACCTACAGGCCATTTCTGGATGCCGTTTTTCAGAATGCTGACTCAGTTTATCCACGTTCGTTTGAGCTTTCTTTCAGTGGTTTCTCCGGCCGCGAGTTTGATGCCGTACATTCTGTTCAGCATTTTATTGATGTCCTGAAAAGCCGCTGCACAACTACAGATATCCTGGAATTCCTTGATTTCCAATCGGTGCGGGACGCATTGGAAATTCAGGATGCGGATATCGACTTAATTCGCCGCTGGTTGGATAAATCAGGAATTCGATGGGGCTTGAATGCGGAGCAAAAATCACAATGGAATCTTCCCCAAACCTCCGAAAATACCTGGGATTTTGGACTCAAGCGCCTGATGCTCGGTCTTGCTGCCGGAAATCTCGGAGAAACCTATCGTGGTGTTCTTCCTTTAAATGAGATTCAGAAGAATGAAGATGCTGAATTGTTAGGGAAGATCAGTTTTCTGATTCGAGTTATATCATCCGCCTCAAAAGAAAGCGATAAACGCAGAACAATGACCGATTGGCTCACATGGATGCGATCGGTAGTTGAACAGTTAATAGGAGAAGAATCCGCGGCCATCGTTTTTTCATCTGCCCAGCGCACCATTGAAAAGACAGAAGCCATAATGGAGCCCGAAGAAATTCCCTACGATGTATTTGCTTCATTCATTCGAAAAGAGTTAAAACAAAGTCAAACTGGTGGCGGAAGACAAAGCGGAACCGTGCTTTGCGCCGACATGGTTCCGATGCGGTCTCTGCCCTATAAAGTGATTGCTGTACTGGGACTTAACGACGGAGCTTTTCCCCGGGCAGAATTGCGTCCCGCGTTTAGTTATCTGGCAACTCAGGAAAACAGGCCGGGGGACAGATCGCGAAAGGCAGACGATCGGTTGCTTCTGCTTGAAACAATTCTTGCCACCCAAAAAAATCTGTTTCTGAGCTATCAGGGTAAAAACCAGTACACCAACGAAGAGATTCCGGCTTCATCTGTGTTAAGTCAATTAATTACGGAAATTGAAACTATTCGACGCAAACATTCAATAACGCCTGTTTCTCCGGTTCAGAAATATCCTCTTCAGGCGCACAGCTCACAATACGTGCCTTACGGACTGGAAAAAACGAAAGAAAATCACATCTCAACAACCGCATTTGGAAGATTTTATACCAAAGATGCCCGTAATTTTTGGGATGGATTGTTTGAAACCAAACTGGATAATCCCGAAAAACCTGTTCACCTCGATTGGTCCGATGCTGTTAAAAGACTGGTGGATCCCGTGCAGATGTTTATCCGTTATCAGCTCGGTATCTATGTGCGTGAATTTGACCTGTTTGATAAAGAGGATGAACCATTCGCGCTCAACAGCTTGGAAGAGTATAGCCTGTTGAATGACTTCTTGCGTGAAAAAAATGACAGAACACAGCTTAACGAAGAGTTTTTGCAGGCGGCGGGAATAAGTCCGTCACGACAACAATCAAAAGCGATTATTAAACAGATGTCCTACAAATTGAGAATCTATGATGAACTTGAGGGCCAGTTAGATCTGTCATCTGAAGATAAAGATCATCTTGTTTTGTATGATTCGCCCACTGTTAACATAACCGGAAAAGCTGGATTACGTGATGGCTGGCTCGTAAGAAAATCGGCCTCCAGATATAAATACAAATACCGTCTTGCTGATACACTCACTAACGCTTTGTTATCTCATATGTTAGGTGATGATTTTAAGGGTATGATTATGATTGCTCCTGAAGATTCAAATAAAAAGCCCATCTGTATTCATAAAAATCCGGCTATAGTAGAATCAGAAGCGCGGAACCGTATGGAATTTTTGAACCATCTGCTCAGCGAGTCATTTATTAGAGCGTTACCATTTAATGAAAGCGTGGCCGGAAATGTTTGGGATGAGAAGAATAACGTGTACAAGAAACCCGCAAAAGTTTTTGATGATGCCGTTGGGGATTACGGATTGGACGAATTCAGCGCTTTGTACGTAGATCAGGATTTGATTAAAGAGTGGCTGACCAAAAAACGGGATGAACATCCGCCGAATGAAATCACCTTTCAGAGTATTGAACAAACATTCAGGAACTGGATGAATGGAGGTTCTGATGATGAATGAAAAGATGATTAAAATCGACCCGAATTATGAAAACGTTGCCACATCAGGATCAAATTTGATAGAGGCGAGTGCGGGAACTGGGAAGACATTTTCAATTCTGCGCATCTACCTTCGGTTTTTGCTCAAACATCTGGCTGAAGAGACTCCGCTTTCTATTGATCAGTTATTGCTGGTCACGTTCACCAATGCCGCCGCCCAGGAGATGCGGGAACGTTTGTTAGAGATGTTCACCAATGTATATAACTACTGCGCCGGAATTGAACACAAGGCAGATAAAACGCTGACGGAAATCATTGATCAAACACTCAGGAAAAATTCCAATCTCACTAAGCAAAATATCGCTGACTATCTGAATGAGCTGATGGGCGAGTTCGACAAAGCTCCGGTATTCACCATTCATTCATTTTGTGGCAGAGTTCAGCAGGAGTGGTTTCCCAAAGCAGGATTGAGCATTGAACAACGCATGAGAATCGACTCCAAAGAATTAATTGAGCAAGTGTGCAAAGATTACTGGCGTCGGCAGGTAACCAATCCTGAGCAGTCTGACTTGCTGGCCGATTGGTTTCGGGAACAGTTTGAGGCACCAGTAAAAGTGAATGATGGGTTTAACGCAAAATCGCTGGCGAACAGTGTAAAAGGAGTTGAGTCATCTCTTTCCATAAGTTATAATCCCGAACCGGAGCAGATAGTAAAACTTGCTTCAGATCTGGAAGAAATTTTCAAGGTATATCATGATCTGAAAAAAGAGATAAGCCAATATGAAGATCCTGAGAGTGAGGTTGCTTCTGTCCTGAAAAGTGTAAAAATAAGAAGTAATCATTCTCAATCGAGAGCGGGTAAATTGATCGCATATCTGTCCGATGAACTTGGTTGGTTAGATGATGGAGATCTTCTTAGAAAACTTGATTCAAGATTAATTGAAGAAAAGGCTGAAAAGAAAAATATCGAAATAGATCCGCCACACTGGTCTGTTTTATGCTCTGAATTAGACGATCTGCTGTCTGACTTCAATAAAAAGCAAGATGAGATTCTGGCAGGAATTCTGTCTGAAATTCACAGTCTTGTTCGTGAACGATGTGAGAGTGAAGCACTTATAACACACGATCTTCAGCTTAAATATATGCTTCAGGGATTGATTTCATCCCCCGAACTACCGCCAATGCTGGCAGAGCATTATAAATGTATCATGGTAGATGAGTTTCAGGATACTGATTCGACGCAGTTTGAGATTTTTGATCGTATCTACCAAAATGGAGATGACGAAAACGCTGTCTATTATATAGGAGATCCAAAACAGAGTATTTATAGTTTCAGAAATGCTGACATTGATACCTATCTGAAAGCAAAGAATCAGATTGACAGAATTTATACGCTCGATACAAACTATCGATCTTCCACCGGGCAAATCAGCGCGGTTAATGAGCTGTTTAATCTGCCAAATGTACATGATTTAGAGCCTTTCGCTGAAAATGGAATTCCTTTCAATGAAGTAAAAGCTAAAAAGGACGATATATCCCTGAAATCAAAAGATGATCAAATTTCAGATAAAGGAATTCGCTTAATTCAGCCCGGGACAACGGAAGGGTTGGATAAAGAAAACCTGCTTTCCTCTGACGATGCGCTGCATATTATTGTAGATGAGATTGTATCGTATTTGAAAGCCGGGAAAAACATTACGATTCGGGATGAAGATGAAAACGGAGAGTTAAAAGATCGTCCTGTTGAGACAAAAGATATCGCGGTAATTGTGTCGAAGCACAAAGACGCGGAACAGCTGAAGAGTTTACTCGCTGAGCGGGGACTCGGAGCAGTTTTATACAATCGTCCGTCGGTATTTAAATCGGATGAAGCACGCTGGGCTACATATATCCTGAAAGCCGTAATTGACCCGCAAAATATTAGTCAGCTGAAACTTGCGCTCACCTCGCCGTTTTTTGATGTATCCTCGCACGATTTCATCAGGTGGTCTTCAACGGATGAGGTGCCGGAGGATCTGCGTCACTATCAGCATCTGTTCATTGAATGGCATCAAAAGTGGGAATCAACGGACATCAGCACACTTTTTCAAGCTATTCTGAATACAGAAAACCGACGTGAGCGTTTACTTTCGGCCGATCAGGGTGATCGTAAAATTACCAATATTCAGCATATTGTAGATGTATTGTCAACTTATGAGAGAGAACGAAATACCACGCCTGTTGGAGTGTTGCAATATCTGAAGTTAAAACGTCAGCAGGCCGATCGGTCTGAGACAGATGAGGATGATGAGATTAAGCTGGAAACAGACGAAGATCTCATTAAAATAATGACGGTGTTCAGGAGCAAGGGACTTGAGTTCAACATTGTGTTTACAGCGCTAAATTTTGCGATGAGTTCAAACAGAATAAATGATTTTGTAACGCTGACCAGCGGCGGAACAGACGACCCGTTGAAAGACACCATTGTGGTTGGTCAGGGAAGAAAGATTGGCGGAACGGGAATTACCGTGAAGGATGCTCAAAAGCTCAGTAACGCAAAAGAATCGATCAGGAAATTTTATGTCGCTTTAACCCGTGCGGTGTATCAAACGGTTGTGGTGGAATACTTTGCGGGAAATGGTTATGACTATCCGTGCGTTCCGGCTTGTTTGATGAAAGAAAAACAAGAGAAAAAAACGCTTGATCAACTTCAGATAAATAAGAGAAATGTTGGTTTCTTTTTTAATGATCAGAAATCCCGCTTTCAGCACATCTCAATTGAAACCAAATCCAAGCCTGACAAAAGTAATCCGGGTGAGAAAATTGATCTGAAAAACACCAGTTCCGATGAGAGAAAGCAGCGTGAAATGGTTTTTAAAAAGCAGCAGGAGAACATTGTATCAAAACATCTGCCGGCTGAGTGGAGGATTGGAAGTTACACTGGATTGTCTAAGCTTTCGAAAAATGCCGGTGATAATCACAATGATATGACTTCTATTGAACGATCGGGATATTCAGCCAAAAATGAGGATCACAAAACCATTTACGATATGAAAGCAGGAGCACAAACAGGAAATCTGCTTCATACCATTTTTGAATATATCGACTTTGAGCGCCGGGAAGAGCAGGATCATGTTCGGGAAGTCACTCACGAGCAGTGTCGATTTTACGGCTACGAAGCCGAAGAATGGGAATCTGTTCTGATGAGGCTGGTTGAAACCACATTCAACAAACCGATGGAATTTGGTGAGGAGACCGTGCGATTGAGAGATCTGAAACCGGGAAATCTCAAAAAAGAGATGGAGTTTTACATCGATCATCAATCGTATCAGTTGAGGGAATTGTTAGAACTGTTCAGAGAATCATCTCCCGTTGACTTGCGGCAGCTGAAAGGCTACATCAAAGGATATATTGATCTGGCTTTTATTCACAATGGCCGGTTTTATCTGCTTGATTATAAGAGTAATTTTCTTGGTGATCAGGTTGCCGATTATTCTCCGGAGATTATCAAACAGGATTTGGCCAAAAACGGCTACGACATTCAGTATCACCTCTACGCCTACGCGGCACACAGAATTTTAGGCTCAATGATTCCTGATTACGATTATGAAAAACATTTTGGCGGTGTGTGTTATCTCTATTTCAGGGGATTGGAGGGCGAAGGCCAAAGTGGCGTATTCACGACTACAACAGAGCCGAATAAAGACACTATTTTGAAAATGGATTCATTGTTGGGGCGTTATCATGAGTGAAGCAATTACAGATTTTTTAGCGAGACTGGATCAACTTCGAGAAGATGGAATTATCCGCCACATCGACGCTGAGTTTCCGAGAATGATAGCGGAGATAGAAAAAGATCATCCTGAAACGGCCATTTTAGCTTTTCTATCACAACTGGCGCAATCAAGCGGACACACATGTGTTCCCAAGCCAGCCAGAGAAAAAGAATGGGAGCATTTTAAATCGGAGCAGGTAGAAGATTTAGCGGATATTTTTGAATTTGCTGAAACTGAGTTAGCATCTGTGAATGCTGTAAAACCTGATTTTTTCCGACAGATCTCATCATTTGTTGATGAATTCGATTCTATATATGCGAAACGGAATCAGCGATTGGAGCAGAATTTGGCTTTGCACTTCAAACTGCGATTTCATCCCCTGAAAAAGTGGGTTTACAGAGTAGAAGAGCAGGAATCTGTATTGAAAGAGTTTTTAGATGATTCGTATGGCTCTGATGAAAATTCATTCCGGCTTGATGTGAGTCAAAAAGAAGCGGTAGTTCGTTCATTACTTTTTGGCGGTAGCGTAATTACCGGAGGTCCCGGAACAGGAAAAACAACAACGGCTCGCAGAATTCTGGAAGCACATCTGCTTTTATGGGCTGATG
>Ga0306910_1000313_pt1 | contig 26958 bp, 19 predicted proteins | sample AntRauMFilla2698_FD_190438 | JGI IMG/M metagenome (GOLD analysis project Ga0306910, IMG submission 190438) | Saline lake microbial communities from Rauer Islands, Antarctica - Metagenome Filla 2 #698 (v2) (version 2) | ecosystem: Environmental > Aquatic > Non-marine Saline and Alkaline > Saline ... | reverse complement strand
CCGCTCGCGCCAACGACGATAGGTTTTTTCGGTCTGGTGTTTGCGCATGAGTTTGCGAACTTGGTTTTCGGTTAGTCCGTATTCACGCGTGATAGTTTCAAACGGAATCGTATCACCCCACGCCATCAGGATAATTTGTTCAATGTCGGTTGGGGTAAACTGTTTCATAATTGAATTGTACTGAGTTGATTAAGCAAAACAACTGAAATGACTTTGCTATTTATGGTGTTTTGTGGTATAGTTTTATTAAATAGCCGCATTGGGCGGCTTGTTATTTTGAAAGGAAAGCGAGATGAAAATATCTTTAGTTGCACTGCTAGGTGGTTCACTCCTACTTGCTGGGTGCGCGACGGTGCCGATATCTGGACCCAGTTCCGGTATCCAGATAGGCTCTTACAAACCTCCGTTGCGCTCAGAGGTAGATGTTCGTTCTGCCAATCGAACCGCTTCGCTTAACCTGTCTTGCGGTTTCAACGTCGGTACTCAAGCAGGTCCGTCAGTGTTTGCAACTACCGATCGTGTTCGCGCGATCGGTTCACAGATGACCCAAGCAACCCTTGCCAGCGCTAGCGCTAGATTGCCTAGCGATTGTCGTTGGCAAAGAATCAGCAGCACCAGCGAATTTGAGTATTCTGCTGGTACCTGGAATTCTGGTGACGCCGGCGGTCGTTTCCGGGTGGATGTATACTTTTTGCCCGGATTTGGACCGCAAGTGTTCGCTGTCCCGTTGGGGACATGTTTTGGCAACTGTCGAGATTTCTTGCGCTGAAGATGAAAGCCCCGCACAGCATGCGGGGCTTTTCACGTCTTGTGAATTTTTATATTTGGATATCCTAAATCTCACACGTCTCGCCGCAACTCTCTGGGGGAGCGACGCCGCGCTCGGGGCAGGTGCCGCTGTAGTAGCAGGCGTCGTCAGGGACGGCATCGAGGAATGGTTGGATAGTTTCCAGGTCGTACGCACCGTAATACAGTAGGATACGTTCGTCATCGACTGGGATGTACTGGGAGATTGGTTGGGTGTACAGTTCGTTGTCGACAAACAGCAATATTTCTTCACTTTCGTTTGAGCAGTATTTGTTGTCGAGGGTCAGGCAGGTGTCAGTCAGGGTGATACCTAGTGAAGCGAGAAACTCTGCAAACGTCACTCCCTGCGCGTGGATGTGTTTTACGTCACCGTTGTTATCGTGCAAGTGAGCGTGGTCGTGCAGTTCTTGTTGGCTGGTAGTTTGAAATGTGTCACCGCTGAGGTCAACCAACGTATCGCGCACCACAATATGGAAATCAGCGTGCACGTGGTATTCGCTATCAAACGGATCAGCGATGGGGTGGTTATCGTGATGGTTGGCGTGGTCGTGTTGCATGGTCAAAACTATGGCGGCACCACCACCGACAACCGCCCCAACAATTCCGGCTGCGATTACTTTTGTATTCATATGATGACTAGTGTACGTAAATATAACTCGACTGCAATAGATTGCCGCTGCTTGCGTAGTAGGTGATACTAGCGCGTATGAAATCAATCAGTCATATTTTTGTAGCGACCGGTATGTTTGCCATCGTTGCGATGGCACCACAGCCAGTCGCTGCCCGGTCGTCCGATGCCGATCGGATTGCGTTGTTGCGCGACGTGATCGTATTGCTTGAAGCCAAACTGGCTGTCCTGCAACAGCAAATAGGGGTACAAGCAAATGACGCCAGTTATCCGCTTGAGCCGGCGTTGTTTCGTGATGATGATTCATTTTTAGAATCAATCGACGCGCAAATCATCGCGCGGTATCGGATAACAGAGCAGGCAATACAAACGCCAGCGGCGTCACATCAAGCGTACGTCGATCGCTTGTTTGAATTATTGCCCGAGGAATACCATGAGTATTTTGTGGAGTTTGTGGTGTTTGAAACCAGTGATGATTGGGTTGATGCCTTTGTGGAAACTATGCTGCCGTATCGATCACAATGGCGGTATGAAATAAACGAAACCATCTTTGCTGATCCAATTAGTGATCCCTTTCAAAGTGAACTACTGGTGCATGAATTCGCTCACGTGTTTTCGATGCATGAAGTATTTACAGCTACCAACCAACCACGCACCTGCCATGAGTTTTTCACTGAAAGTGGCTGTGTATCTCCGGACACAATGTACGGAAAATTCTTGTCTCAGTTTTGGAGTGAAGAAAAATTAGATACCGTACTCGCAATCAGCGAGTCAAGAAACCGCACTCGCGACATTGAACGCTTCTATACCCGCAACCAAGATTCGTTTGTGACGGCGTACGCCGCGTCGCAACCGGCGGAAGATTTTGCGGAAAGCTTCGCACACTTTGTGCTGTATGACGACGAGTCATTTGGCGTTATTGCCGATCAAAAAATCCAGTTCTTCAACCGCTTCTCAAAATCACGAGCCCTCAAAACCGAGATTTTGTCTGACCTGTAGGGTTTAAGAATTGGCGGCTATTTTTTCCGCCTTCCAGGTTTCTTTGGCAGTTTTAAAAGTGGCCATGGTGTGGTGGTAGCTTTCTTTTTGGTCGATGATCGGGGCAGGGTAGCCGGGGGCGAGGGTGCTGAAGTCCTGGGTTTTGCCGTCGGTGATTTTATCCGCAGCCACATCACGAAGTTCCTCGACCCACCGTTTAATGTACGTCGCGTTGGGATCAAATTTTTGGGCTTGGACGTAGGAATTAAAAATTCGCAGGGGTTTAGTGTCGGTACCGACTGACGCACTCCATTGCCAGCCGCCATTATTTTGCGCGGGATCGTAATCAAGCAGCTGGGTGGCAAAATATTTTTCGCCCCATTGCCAATTGATCAATAGATTTTTGGTCAAGTAACTGGCGACTACCATTCGGGTGCGATTGTGCATGAACCCGGTTTTGTTTAGTTCGCGCATGCCCGCGTCCACCATCGGTACCCCAGTTTTGCCGGCACACCACGCAGCAAATTCTTCTTCGTTGTTTCGCCAGGCGAGATGTTTTGCCCACGGCAAAAAAGATTTTTTGAATATCAACGGAAAATGATACGCGGTGTAGTAATAAAAATCGCGCCAATATAATTCAGAAATAAAATTTGATCCAGGACCGGCGTGTTTGGCTGCCAGGTGGTAGCTTTCGCGGATCGAAATCGTACCAAATTTATGGTGCGCCGATAGCCTGGATGTCGAAGTTGGCAAGTCGGGACGGTTGCGATCGTCTTGGTAATTTTCAAGGAATACCGGGTCGCTCATGATGGCAAGCGCTTCACCGCGACCACCCTGCAGTGCCAGATCGCGATCACCGATATCAGCCACGTACGCCGACAGTTTTACTGTCGTGGTTGCAACTGACTCAGTCACATAATTACTAAAATTATTTTTGCGTGGTTCTGGCACATCGTTTTGTGCGGCGTTTTTCATAAACGGCGTAAAGACCGTATATATTTTATCTTGCCCAGTGCGGATGTATTCAATCGGGGACAGTACCAAATCATCAGTTCGTTCAAAACCGACCTGTAACTCAGCGCAGAGATCGGCAATGGCTTTGTCACGCCTACGCGCAAATGGCGTGTAGTCTTTGTTCATGTACACGGCGTCGATGTTGTCTTGTTTGATCAGTGAAGTTACCACTTCGGTCGGGTCTCCGTGAAAAACAAAGAGCTGACAACCACGCTCGTGCAGGGCGGCATCGAGTTCTCGCAATGACTGCAGTAGAAAATGAAACGCCGGCGCACTAAAATACTCGTTTTTGCGCGGATCAATTTGCCGGTCATCAAACACAAAAACTGGCAGTACGTGCTCACTTGTTTCGAGCGCTTGTAACAATCCGAGGTTGTCCTCAAGACGCAGATCGCGTCGAAACAGAAAGGCGGTTTTTTGGTGGAGTTTTGACATTGCCGGAGTATAGCAAACGTAGCCCTAACTAAAAAGTGACCCCTTCGTGTGTCAGTAGGAATCGTTTGCGATCAGTGCCCCACGAATACCCAAAATCTTCTCCCGACGATCGTACAACCCGGTGACAGGGAATAAATAACGCGAGGGGATTTTTGCCACACGCAGTACCAGCTGCCCGCGCCGCCGCAGGACGTCCGGCGGCGATCGCTAGTTCGGTGTAGGTGATGGTTTCGCCCAACGGCACCGCCGCAATAGCGTGCCAGATCGACTGCATAAATTCGGTTCCCTCCGTCGGGAATTGGTATAACGTTTGGGGTAGTGCTGTACCTTTTTTATAATAAGCGTCTAGCGCTCGTTTGATTTTAGATGGAATTGATCGCCCTTGCTCTGGCTGGTCGACAAATGCTGCTGTCACCACCAGTCCCGATTCTCCTAACGTAAGCTGGAGCCAGCCGGAGGGAATTCTAGCGTTATAGAAATAGGTAGTTTCTTTTTTCACTCTCGTAAGAGTATAACAATAAATAATTCTAAAACAGTAATTTGGTGTGCTACTATTTTGTTAATGGTACGCTCGCTATTTACCTATATTTTCTGTAGCGCTTTGTTCGCGGGAGGGTTTATTTCTTTGGCATTACTCGCCCAAGGACAGACAGTTGAGTGGGCCTTGCAGCAAGCCCATCTCTTTTTGATTCCAGGTGTAGTCTGGTCAATAGTGGTTTTGTTTGTAAAGTTACTACTCAAACCAAATTTTGCTTGGTGGCATATACCTAAAATAGTCACGGCAGACAAAGAGAAAGCGTTAAAAATTTGGTTGTGGGTTTTAAAAGTTGTGAGTACATCTTTTTTTATACTCGCAACCTGGCTGTACTTCGCTTTTCTTCTCAATGAAGAACAATATTCAGAGGTACTAATATATGTGATTCTATACATCGTTATATTACTACCGTTTGTTTGTTTATTTGGCGTGCAGGCAGTATTAGTCAGGCTTGCCAGAAAAAAAGGCAAACTACAATCAACCCAAGAGACAATAATTGCCACGACAACAGCGGCTGTAGAAAAGCGAACACTTGGGATCTTGATGCGAGTAGGGTCGTGGTTTTTTACTTTTATTGCTTGGTGGTTATCACCGATAACACGCTGGTGGAAAAAAATAAAAGTTAGTAAATCTTTTCGGCAGGCTCACTATGTAAGTGTGGCTGGCTTACTAGTTATTAGTTCGCTCTATGGCTTATGGGTTATTGCACAGCCGGTGCAGTTATCACCAGCAGAGCGAGCGAACGATTATGAACTCGTGCGTGACACCGTGCCACTGGAAGGACCTATTATTGTTAAACTACCAGTAGACGAGACAAAATTTGGTGCCAGGTTCAATGTAACGTTTGACCCACAGATTAAAAGTTGGTGGGGACGAGCAACGTCTAGTGAGCATATCGTATTTAGACTCAGAGAACCGCTTGCGGAGAATAATTTTTATACCATTTCGTATGAGTTGGCTGACGGGACTGTGTTGTCTAAACAGTTTCGGGCTGTGCAACGGCCCCGGGTTGATATATTTCAACCAGCCGACGGTACACAAAACGTGCAAGAGGATACAATCTTGACGTTTACATTCAACAGACCAATGATCCCATTGCAAAGTCTTGACCGTACTTACGCCACAGATTTACCGATAGAAATTACGCCGCCAACTGAGGGTGATTTTGTGTGGGTGAGTCAGCGGCAACTAGAGTTTATCCCAACCAAGCGGCTTACTCGTTCTTCAAATTACACAGTGAACCTCCGTGATGGATTGAATTCGGTTGATGGACTACAAGTTCCACCACAAACGTACTCATTTACTGTTAATCCTTTGCAGGTCACTTCACCTGGTTCACGTAGTGTTCGGGCGCAAGACCCAATCATTTTTAGGTTTAACCAACCGGTGGCAATTGACGATTTGATCCCAGAAGTTTTGGATGAGAACGGCCAAATAGTTCCAACTCGAATGGAGTACGCCGATTCATATACTTATAATCCTGACCTTGAGCAAAAAGAGCGAGTGATAGACCGTAGTCAGGTTTTACTTTGGCCAAGAGATATAACTGACCGATGGGACTTTGGCCAAGAGTATCGCTACACGCTTAAAAATATCAAACCCCTTGAAGGAGAGTTAGCGGTGGCAGATCTTGCCGGACAAGTGACTGTCCAAAATTTATTCACCCGAGCTACAGCGGTGTCTGAACGTTCGCGGTTTGTGACGCCAGATTATTTTGACACAGCTGGATCATTACAATTACAATTTACACAACCGGTTGATGTAGATTTAGTAGCCGTCCAAGCGAAGGGTGTGTCAGCAGTGAACTACAAACGAATGTGTCCCGCTAGTAATCCCAACTGCGGTGAATTTGATCCGACTGTTCTGGAAGTATCTTTTGTTGATGAGGTGTTTGGGTATGGTGAAGAATTTACCTTGAGCGTTTCTGATTTGCACGATGAGTCTGGCAAGTTGATCGGTGATTTTACATTTACAATTGATTTAAAAACAGTTGACCAGCTTGAAGTGACTCATGTTATTCCCGCCCCGGATGCGGAGAATCGTGAACTGACTATTTGTTCTACAAATCCACTGATTGCGTATGATAGCGATACGTACAATGACCTGATTAGCACGCTGCAGCCGGTAGATGCGTTCTATTCAACCAGAGCGTCTCAATTTGTCGCTCTTGGTAGAGAAGGTATGTTTTCGCAACCAGATTGTGCCGGCAATTACAAAACCCAAGTGCGATACCTCTTAGCGTTTGATGAGCAGTACGACATGCAAATTACTCCGCAAGATGTGTTTGGCGGTACCGCGTTGTACGAAGTGCGTTTTGACACCCCAGCTGAACCCACCCGGGCTAATGTCGACTTGTCAAAACCATGGCTCGATAATTTGCACATGGCCTACAGTGTGACCAGTCCAGAAAAAACTAAGTACACATACGTAACTGATAATCTTGATTTCGTTGAACTGACTATCTGCAAAGTATCTCCACTACGAATGCTTGAATTAGGAAACGCACTTGATCGTGGATCGCAGTCACCCAATGGCTGCCTTGAAAAGCAGACACACACGATCCAAATAGCTGATACACAGGGTCCAGATTACTTCCAAATTGATTTACAAAATTATTTTACGCAAACACTCGGTCACTATATTATTACGATCACACATCCAGATTTGACGTACACCAGATACGTCGATGGTAACCCAGTACATCATCAATTTTATGATCACATGTATTCGACGGTTACAAATTTGTCTTTGGTAGAAAAACGAACCAATCAAATTGACCTAACTAGTAATGGAATTAGAAATCGGAAAACTAACCTGTTACGTTCTGAAGAAGAGACCAATCTGTATTGGGTGACTGACCATCGAACATTAGAACCAATTCCAAATGCGACCGTCTCTGTTTATCGAGATGTTGATACCTCTAGTGGTCGTGACCTTACACCAGGTGCAAGTGCGGTAACAGATAGTGAAGGCATCGCGCTCACCAAAGTTGTGCCAGATGTAGCTGGAGCATTCGTGAGTGTAGGACAAGACTCTGCTTTGGTTTCTGCCTGGGCTGATGTAATCGGTCGTGCATCCCAAGCAGTAGAAATTGAGAGAGTATACACCTACACTGATCGACCTATCTATCGCCCAGGAGATGAAGTGTTCCTTAAGGGTATTCATAGAATCGGGTACGATGCTGAATATGAAATAGTACAAAATAGAAATCTAACACTTATCATGCGTGATGCTCGTAGAAACATAATCGTAGAAAAAACAGTAAACCTCAATAGCTACGGCACATTTGCAGATGCAGTAAATTTGGACGCAGACGCGCCGCTTGGTACGTATTACATTGAGGTGAAAGACAACGCACGTCAAGTTGGTAGTGCTTCATTTTCGGTTGAAGAGTACACACCGTCTCCGTTTGAAGTGATTGCAGAGTCTGATCTAGATGAATATATTGCGGGAGATACACTCGCAGTCGACATAAAAGCCCAGTATTTCTTTGGTGCACCGGTGGCAGAGGGGTCGGTTTCGTACGTGATTACCACTCAAGATTATTTCTTTGATAAATCTGAAGATCCAAGATTTAGGTTTGGGTTGAATTGGTACGGTTGCTTTTACTGTTACGCGCAGAACACATTTGTGAAGCGTGGGGAGTTGGTGTTAGATGGTGGAGAAGCCACCCTGGAAGAATTACTAGATTTCGATGTGTTATTTGAAGACGAGGATGATCGAACGAGCAGTAAATTATTGGTCTTAAATGCGACCGTGAAAGACGGTAATGGTCGCAGTGTTTCAACCCAAAAATCATTCATCGTACATCAAGCTGAACGGTACGTGGCGGTGCGGACCACTAATTACTTTTCAGAAGTCAATGACCTTTCGACGGTTCAGATTAAAACAGTCGATACAGATGGAGTTGGTCAATCTGAAGTGGTGGTTGTACAGATCCTTAAACCAGAGTGGAAAGAATTCAAACGACGCGAAGTTGATGGTAGCTTCTACACGCACTCAGAAGAAGAGATTGTTGAATTGTATACACAAACAATTAGTACTGATGGCACAGGCTTTGCTGCATTTGAGTACACGTTTCCCGAAACTGGTAGATATACCATACAGGTTACGGGGACAGATGCTCGAGGTAATCAGTACGTTGGTGAACGCTACCAATATGTGTACGGGGAAGGAACTGCGTCGGTGAGGAATACGAATGATCGCAGTTTGGATATTTCTGTCCAGGATACAGACTTACGAATCGGTGAGTCGAGTAAACTTATCATTCAATCACCCTACGAAACCGCCAAAGCGTTGGTAACAGTAGAGCGTGGACGAGTGATGGAGTATGAAATTATTGATGTTGACGCCAATTTCTTTGATTATGATTTTGTTGCTACAGAAGCGCATGCACCAAATGTAAACACAAGCATTGTACTGCTATCATCACAACCAGAAATTAAATTTGGACAAGTCACATTCACCGTAGATAAAAAAGTGCATGAATTAGATATCAAGGTTACGAGTAATAAGCAAACGTATTTGCCGGGAGAGGAAGTTACGTTATCGGTAGAAACAAAAAATACAAACGGAATACCGGTCCCGGCTGAAGTGTCAATTGCGGCAGTTGATTTGAGTGTGCTCGCTCTAAAAGGCAATCCAGAACGCGACCCACTAGATTATTTCTTTGGGTTCATGGCACACAATATTATCACTAGTTCGAACTTGAAATTCGTACACGAAGAAATCGAAATCCCATCTGGGACGAAGGGTGGTGGTGGAGCAGCGGATGATCTAGCCAAACGTGAACGGGGTGTTTTCAAGGATACGGCGTTTTGGGGTGCTGCGGTTGTAACTGATGCTACTGGTCGGGCAACTGTTCGATTTACCCTACCAGACAACCTTACTCGTTGGCGGGTGGAAACAATTGGGGTGACAAAAGATACAAAGGTTGGTGTTGACTATATGGAATTTGAAGAAAAGAAAGATTTAATCACCTTGCCACTTCTGCCAAGATTTGTTGTGCCAGGAGACAAGCTTTCACTCGGAGCTGAGATTCTTAATGGAACAGACGTGCCACAAACGGTCACCTTTACCATTGAGAGCGACACACTAGTTAGTGATAATTTTGCTCAGACAGTGACTATTCCGGCTGAAGGTTCACAGACGGTATTTGTCGAAGTGGAGTCGCCCCGCAGTATGGTTGGTGGTACACATTCAGTTCTATTCAAATCTACCAATGGTGAGTTTGAAGATGCAGTGCGTAAACCAATCCCGATAGTTGAGAATACTCTGTACGAGACAGTGTTTTTATCAGGGTTAACCAATGGTTCTCAGGTAGATGAAACATTTATTACGCCGACTGATATTCATGCTGATAGTGGTGGCGTTCGAGTCGAAGCCTACAGTACGGTTGGTGCTTATTTAGAGGATTCTGTGAACTACATGGCAGCGTATCCATATGGATGTAGTGAACAGCTCGCCAGTCGAATTGCTACTTTGGCGACGGTGCGGTACCTCACTGCCCTAGAAAATCTCGGTCCAGAATATGCACTAGAAACAATCAATTTTCAGGGACGGAAGTATTCAGTCGACGAAGCGATCAACACTGGTCTGAGTCGAATGTATGAAAGTCAAAATGCCGACGGTGGATTCGGATATTACCCGAACAGGCAGTCAGACGTGTCACTTTCACTACATGTACTCGCCGTGTTGCTACAATTAGATGCGGTCGGGGTAGATGTAAACGCCCGCAATATGGAGCGAGCCTTATTGTTTGCTGAAACGGTAGCAGACCAAAGTTCAAACAAAGACAGTGTTGTTGATCGAACACACAACACTGATGCGTTGTTCGCAAAGGTGTATCTGCTCAGACAAATCGAACCACGACCACGTTCAGTTGATGCTGGCATTAGTGCTATCCGGGAACTAGTTACTAGAGAAAACGTGCGTCAGTTCAGCACACATAGTCTGGTCCATGCGGCATTGTTGTCAGATAAACTATTTTGGTGGGATAGACGAACGGTGTGGGCAGAAATCGACCGTCGGCAAAAAGAAAGTACCGAAGGGTTGTACATTAGTAAAAGTCCAGTCAGCTTTGCGAAGAGTTTTTATGAAACTGATATAAAAAATACCGCACTTTTGCTGCGGGCAATCATTGAAACCAATACAAACGTGAGTGATGCTCCAAAAATAATTTCATGGCTGTTAGCCAGGCGAAGTGATGATGGAGCTTGGAGTACGACGAATGCTACGCATGAGGTAGTACAAACACTAACTCAATATATTGACTGGAAAAACGAAAATAAAGTAGAAGTCACTATTGCAATGCTGCTTGATGGGGAGCAAGTAACTACTCACAATTCTGCAACCGAGCCACGGTTAGAGGGGTTGTCTGCCACTTTTACATACGAAGAACTGGGTCTCGATACTGAGCACCGGTTATCGTTCACACAAACTGAAGACGAATCTCTAGACAGTACGATGTACTACGATGTCGCGATGAAATATTATCTTGATCGAGAGGTGACACCGGCTCGAGATGAAGGGGTTCAGGTGACAAGAGAATTCTTCGCACTAGAGGACGTGAATAAACAGGAGCCACTGACAACCGCTACGGTTGGAGATACTATTGTTGGCCGAGTTACATTCACCGCGGGTTCACCAATGCGTATGATGGCACTCGAAGATAAAATCCCAGCTGGTTTTGAAATCATTAACTTTGACTATTCAACAGAAAACAAACAGGTGCTAGACGCGGCGATCAGAGCAGCGGCACAGCGCGCAAAAGCAGATGAATTTGATGTTGCTGGGTTTATGGAGACTGCCGAATATGCAGAGTTGCCAGCCGTTACGGTGTTCAAAGATGATAAAGATACTTTTAAGCCAAATCGAAGGCAGTATGTGCGAGATTTTAACACCGCAGTCGAGGAATTGCATGATGACCGAATCTTCTTGTTTGATGAGTCAGTAGCACCAGGTACATACCAGTACGAGTACTACTTGCGGGCATTAGTGCCAGGAACATTTCAACATCTCCCGGTGTGGGTAGGGGAAATGTATAACCCATCGTTCTTTGGACGAGCGAAAAGTGCTAAATTTACGGTAGAACCTTAGTGGCGTCAGAAACCACCTCGATAGTTCTGGTTTCTGTCACTTCATTTGTACGAGCGGTCACTATGTAGATACCTGGACTAGGTGGTGTCCAGAATACTTCCTGACCAAATCCAATGACTGTATCAGTAACAGACCAAGTAACTTCTTGTGCTGCAACCAGGGTGATTGCCGCTTGCGGTGTGAGCAGAAAACTGTCTCCTTCATGGGGTAGATAAATTAGGGAATCATCAACTAAAATGTTTTGGTAATACGTTATATCATCATCAGGTAATCCACGGTATAGCGAATTGTTCACCGAATACACTTCGGTTTCTTGGTATAAAAATGGAGTTTGCTCACTGTATGGAGTTGTTTCAATTAGTTCCACAATCTGTCGCCACAAAGTACCAGCACCTACGGCTCCTGATAGATTATCCATCGGTTCGTTTTGGGCGTTTCCAAGCCACACGCCGACGACATAATCAGGAGTATAGCCGACTGCCCAGCTGTCATGAAAATCACGTGATGTCCCGGTCTTCACCACAACATCACGAGCAAACACATCAAGTGTGCTACGGATACCAAACTGATCGACACCCGCTTCGCGGTTTGTCAGAATGTCATTGAGTAATTCCACTGTTGATTTCTCAAATATTTTAGTAGGTTTTTCAATCGTGTTCTGTGGAGCTAACAGAGAATTATTTTTAGAAATAGATAACGGTGATAGTGTCCCGTCTTGCGCCAAGGAAGTAAAATAATGAGTCAGTGTCAGCAGGTCCATCTCTAGTCCACCAAGTGCAATCCCGTATGAATAACTAGATAGGGGATTGATGGGTGTAAAAGCCATATCATCTGATAACAGCTGGTAGAATGTGGGCAGCGAAATAAATTCTAATAGTTTTATGCTGGGCGTGTTTAGGCTATTGGCAAGAGCTGATTGTAATGTCACAACACCTTCGTACGTTCCGTCAAAGTTCTTAGGATAAAGTGGAAACCCTGTACCAATTTCATATTTATATTCACGGTCGTCGATCAAAGAATAGGGTCGAGTACCATGCTCAAACGCGGCACCAAAAATAAACGGCTTGATAGTTGAACCTACTGGACGTGGCTGGATCGCCATATTAATTTGAGCGCCTGACTGTTGACTGGTTGGGTCTGGAGATCCGATCAGTGTAATGATTTCGTTGCTAGGAATCTCGATTACTACTACTGCCGCTTCGGTGCCACCTTGCTGGGTAGTTTGGTTGGTGTGATTTTTTACTAACTCCCGGATTGTTTCTGTGAGGATTGTGTCAACGGTTGTATAGCAAACGGGGGAGCAGTCGGCAGGCAACAATCCAGTCAATTCAAAGTTAGAAGGAGAGTTAAAGTTATATCCTCTGGTGATTGGATTAGAGTCAGCGTGTATAGATACAACAAGTTTATCGGCTAACCTTTGGGTTAAGAATTGATTTTCTTCTTGCCAAGGATTGGCTGTGCTTGGACTACTTAGTGTTGCTACTAAACTGAGGTAGTCACGTTCAGTCAGTTCAGTTATTGGTTTTCCATAATATACATAACTAGCTTGGGCAAATCCTTGTGCTTGATTACCAAGGTTTACTGAGTTCAAGTACATGATTAAAATTTCTTGCTTGGATAAACGTATTTCTAACGTCAGCGCAAGGAGTGTTTCTTTGATTTTGTTGGTAAGTGTACGGTCGTTCGTGTTTCCTAGGAGAATTTTAACGAGCTGTTGGGTGATGGTACTTGATCCTCCAAATTCCATAGTTCTACTTCCCGTAACCATGGTACGAAGCAAGCTAAATGGATTTACTCCAGGATGGTAATAAAAATACTGATCTTCTTTTTTTAAAACAATTTCCTTGAGTCTTGGTGGGTAGTTTTGAAAAGGTAAAAAATATTGCTCGTCTTTGTTTAGGGTAATAAAAATAGGGATTTCGTTTCTATCGACGACAGAGTCAGTTGCAAAACTTTCGTAGGTTGCAAGTAATGGCAGTGAAATAAAATAAGCAGACACCCAGGTTACCAATAGGATAGTCACTATGCAAAAAAACCATTTCATGGAGTAACTGTACTGTAAATCTGGAGAAAGTCTAAATAACTTTGTAATAAATGCCAACAGTCACCGTAGTATACTGATACGAACAAATAATTATTTCTCATGCGATCTCTCCTACGTTGGTTTAAAAAACACAAAACAAAATTGATCGTAGTGTCGATACTTGTCGCCGGTGGGTATTATTATGTGCAGACTGATCGTACCGCGGCGCCGGTCGCCACCGCGGTAGTCGTCGAGCAAGTCGGGCGCGGAGATGTGACGTCCGGGATCGAAACGACGGGAGAGATCATCGCGGCGCAGAAACTTGACCTTGATGTTTACAAACAAACCACCCGGATTGATCTGGTAAATGTAGTCAATGGTGGAGCGGTGGCGACCGGTGATGTGCTGCTCGCGTTTGACGCCAGCGACGTGCTGGTCGAGGTACAGTCATCTCGGGTTGGTGTTCTCGAAGCACAATTGACCCTACAAAATCGCCAGGCGGATTTGTCTGATCCCAACAGCACACTGCGGACGCTGGAAAACGACATCGCTGCGTCACGAGCGGTCATCGCTCAGGCAGAAGTTGATAAAACTCGCGCGTACCGCGCATACCTCAACGCCAATCTCGTACCGATCCCAGGTAACAAAGCTACTGAAAACAAAATCCCACCCGTGATATCAGGTCTTTATACAGGGAACGAAGCTGGCGAATATCAAATCGAGCTGTATCGATCAAACGCTGAATCAAACTATTCATATCGGGTGTCTGGTTTGGAAACATCTGTGGCGTCGGTGATTTTTGGGTTGCCTCAGGATGTTGGGTCGGATGGTCTTGAGATTACCTTCCCTGGTTCACTTGATGCGAGCGATGTTTGGATCGTTGCGGTACCAAACGTACACGCGCCACAGTACGTGGCAAACCGAGAAACCTACGATCAGGCAATCACCGATCTAGAATTACGGATCACAAATGCCCAAGTCGCCATCGCAAACAACGAACAAGAAATTGCTAACATTCTGCAAACAGACAGTACGCAAGCGCGCGACACTGGCGTGGCGAGGGCAGCGGCACAATTGGCCCAAGCACGCGAACAACTGTCACAAAACTTTGATGTAGTCCAAGACCAAAACATCGTCGCGCCATTTGCCGGTACGATCGAAGGTATGGAGAACGTGGTGGTCGGCGCAACGCCGACCCGAGATACCAATGACCCGATTAGTTTAGGGACACTTATTTCAAATGATTTTTTGGCAACATTTTCTTTGAGCGCGGTTGACGTGGCAAAAGTGCAAGTTGGGCAATTGGTGTTGGTAAACGTCACTTCATTTCCAGATACGCCGACACTCTTTGCGAGTATTACCGAAATCAGTTCGTTACCAAACAGCGATGGCGTCGCGCAGTATGAAGTACAAGCGCTGATCGCCGTGCCAGATGATTTGCCGATCACACTGCGTGAAGGGTTGTTGGCTGATATTGAAATTGTCGAAGAAGTGGCGACTGATGTGGTTCGGGTGCCGAGTGCCGCGATTACGTATGAAAATAAACAAGCGCAAGTTCGAATTCTCGAAGATATTACAACCGAACAACAAGCAACCATCGACCGACTGAGCATCGTGCGCACACAGCCAGACCAACCACTTGGATTCATGGTGGACGTAGAAATCGGCGTAGCCGGCGCCTTTTATAGTGAGGTGGTGAGTGGGATAGAACCAGGGCAATATTTGATCATCGGTGACACAAACGAGACCGAATCCGTTGTCACCCAACCTGGTCGTGGGGGCGGGAGACCAGCTAATACCCAATAATGACAACATGGAATCCGTACCAGTAGTCGACCTGCAACACATCAACAAGGAATTTAAACTAAGCGCCGATGTGACGGTACCGGTGTTGCGCGATGTCTCGATCAAAATAGAGTCTGGCGAGATGATCGCTATTTTGGGCCCATCTGGCTCAGGTAAATCGACGTTGATGAATCTGATCGGTTGTCTTGATGTCCCAACCTCAGGCGAATATTATTTTGCGGGCACCAAAGTTAATGGGTTATCAGAAAATGAATTGGCAGAATTGCGATCGACTGATATCAGTTTTGTGTTCCAGTCGTTTCATTTATTGACGGGAAAAACGGTCTACCAAAATGTCCTGTTGCCACTGTTGTACCAACGGTCATTCAAAGGTAGTAAAGATGAAACGGTGAAAGCGGCGCTGCGCCAAGCGCAACTAGAAGAAGAACAGTGGTACAAAAAACCAAACTTGCTTTCAGGTGGTCAACGCCAGCGAGTAGCGATTGCGCGAGCGCTCGTAGCGAAACCTAAGTTACTTTTGGCAGACGAGCCCACCGGAAACCTCGATTCTAAAACTGGAGTGAATGTGATGGATGAGCTCAAAACCTTGAACAAAGACTACGGCACAACGATCGTCATCGTCACGCATGATGAAAGTTTGGCTGAAATCGTCGATCGAGTGATTAGTATTAAAGACGGCGTCGTTTCTTAAGTATGAATCCTTTCAACGTATTTATTGAAGCTTTGCAAGCACTGCGCACCAATGCGCTACGATCTTCACTGACGATCATTGGGATTGTGGTGGGAATTTTTTCTGTTACAGCCATGCTGGCATTGGGGGAAGGCTTGTCTGGCAATATTGAAGAGCGATTCAATGCTTTTACCAGTGGCGACATTACCGTAGTGGGTGATATCACCGAGCAAGATTTTACTTGGTTACAAAACCGACCGTATGCGTCGGAAGTGGTTGGGTTCCAATCAACTAATGGCGTCAATACTATTTTTGCGGGTGAAGATTTCAATCCGTCAGTCCAAACTATTTTGGGTGAGTATGAGTCAATCACCGGGTTCGAGCTAATTTCGGGAGTAGGATTTGATTTTGCTGACGCAGTGTACGATGAACGGGTCGCGATTGTGGACGAAGGATTTCTTGAAAGTGTGCAGACGGACGCCGGGGCTGATGCGAGTACGGGCATTGTGACGCTTAATGGTCAACGGTTTACCATCATCGGTGTGCGCGAAGGCGGTAGTGGCGGGTTTGGCAGAAGAGGAGATGGGGCGATTATCGTGCCGTACGCAGCAGCGCTGGGGGTGGTCACGAACACTACACATTTTTCTTCGGTCGGAATGAACTTGGTTGATGTGTCGTATTTTGAAACCTACTCGCAGCATATCTTGACGTCACTAAATGCGTCGCGGTACGTGGCGGCTGATAGTGACGAGTTTTTTGGAGTGAGTAGCGCCCAAGAATTTATTGAAACCGCACTTGAAACCACTGCCATGATCGGGGTGTTCCTGGGGGTGATCGGCGGTATTGCACTGTTTGTCGGCGGGATTGGCACAATGAACATGATGCTCACAACGGTGACCGAGCGCACCAAAGAAATTGGTCTGCGCAAAGCCGTCGGAGCGCGCGACCAGGATATCTTATTGCAGATACTATTTGAGTCGGTATTGCTGACGCTGTTGGGTGGAGCAATTGGAATTGCGCTGACGTATGGTGTGGCGTATATTGCCAACCGAGTGCTGGCTGACAATGCGTTTTTGAGTGTCGAGCTGTCCGGCACGGTTGTGCTGTACGCGGTGATTGTATCGTTTTGTGTGGGAATTATTTTTGGATTGTATCCAGCGCGAAATGCGTCCAAACTGCAACCGGTCGATGCTCTGCGTAGTGATTAGTCAGGGTCGGTTGATTGTTGACAGGACAGTAGTGCTTTTGATCTTGCGCGGTAGAATGTAGTCATGAACATTGCTTACGTCAGACCATACCAAGGAGAAGTTGAAAGAATTTCAGCGGCAGCTCCAGAACATACTTTTATCAGCGTTGACGATGTTGCGGATATCGACCCATCAGTACGCGCAGAAATCGAAGTCCTCAGTGTATTTGTTGATTATCGAATCACGATCGATGTGTTGGATTGGTTGCCAAACCTTAAATTCATTGCTACTCGATCAGCTGGGTACGACCACATCGAAGTAGCAGCAGCGTTGCAGCGGGGGATTGTGATCAGTCGGGTGCCGCACTACGGGACGCGCACCGTAGCCGAGTACGCGATGGCGCTACTGTTTGCGTTGTCGCGCAATGCGTTCCGGGCGTATACCGATATGTTGCGTAACCCGGGTACCGCAGATTTTGAAGCGTACGAGGGATTTGATTTATGCGGTAAAACTCTGGGTGTAGTTGGGACAGGCGCAATCGGGCGCAGTGTTTGTACCATCGCGCGCGGTATCGGCATGAACGTGCTGGCGTTTGATGTAACGCCGGACGAAGCGTTCGCGCAATCAGTCGGTATGACATATCTGTCACTTGAAGAAGTGCTGGCGCAATCAGATGTCGTGACGCTGCATGTGCCGTCAATCCCACAAACGCACCACTTGCTAAACGCAGAAAAACTCGCGCTCATGAAACCAGGGAGCTATCTCATCAACACCGCCCGCGGCGAAATCGTCGATACCAAAGCCCTGGTCGCTGCGCTCAATAGCGGACACCTGGCGGGAGCTGGACTGGATGTGCTTGAAGGTGAACACGCGTTGCGCGAAGAGGCGCATCTCCTTGCGGCTGGTAGTGTCGATACTGCAATGTGGGAGACATTGATGGCTGATCACGCGCTTATCAATATGCCAAACGTAATTGTGACACCGCACATTGCGTTCAATACGATCGAAGCCAAGCGCGAAATTACTGATATTACGCTCGCCAATATTTCTGCCTTTGCAGCGGGACAGCCACAAAACATCATTACCCTATGAGCAACCTCATCAAAAATTTCGACACCCTCGCCACGACACCACTCAGACGAGATGCGCTGACAATCGCTCAAGCGGGAGTGCAAGCAATCGATACCAAAACCGTGCTCGAAGACTCGGTCGTCGTTACCGGCGACGTCCTGCATATTCAGGGACGACAGTTTAATCTGACTGTCTACAAACACATTTATATTATTGGGTTTGGAAAGGTCGCTTGCACGGCGGCGCAAACACTCGAAACTATTTTGGCGGGACGGGTAAAAGAAGGAGCGGTGATTGGCGTGGCGGAACGCGTGTGTGAGGTGGTCGATACGTACGCGGGAACACACCCGCTGCCATCGCAACAAAATTACACCGCCACCAAACACATCGAAGAAGTCGCCAGACGAGCTCGCAAAGACGACCTGGTCCTTGTCATTGTGTCGGGCGGCGGTTCGGCACTGCTGTGTTCTTCGATGGGGGAATGCGACCAGGGGATTCAGTTGTTTGAATCATTTTTGCAAAGTGGCGGTACAATCGAGGAGTTAAATATCGTACGTAAACACATTTCACATTTAAAAGGCGGCGGCTTGGCAAAGTCTCTCTATCCGGCGACGGTAGTCGGTTTAGTTTTTTCTGATGTGCCTGGTGGCGACATCGCTGCGGTGGCGTCTGGACCAACTTGTTTTGATACTAGTACGGTCCACGAAGCTCAGATGTTGATCGACAAATATAACCTCGGTGCTTTTCGGTTAGTAGAAACCCCAAAAGATCCTAAGTACTTTGAGCGAGTGCACAATTTTACCATCGTCTCAAATGTCACCGCTCTGAATGCGATGCAAAAGAAAGCGGAAGCATTATCCTATCGAGCCGACCTGGTGTCAGCGACCCAATATGCAACCGCAACCGAAACGCGCGCACTTTTGTTGTCCGAACAAACAGAAGGTTTGGTACGCGTCATGGGCGGCGAAACAAAAGTTACCGTGGGCGAAGGAAGTACTGGTACCGGTGGACGTAATGGTTATTTAGCTTTGTCGATGTTGGAAGCACTAGCACCTAATCAGGCGTTCATCTCGATTGCGTCTGATGGACGCGACAACACCAAAGTGGCAGGTGCGATCGTTGATGCGGAGGTATTGCGTCAGGCGAAGAAACTCGGTTTGTCACCAGCCGACTTTTTGCAGAACTTTGACTCACATACTTTTTTCGAACAAGTCGGAGCGCATATTGAAACCGGACTACTGGAGTCCAACGTGTCGGATGTGATGCTGCTCGTAACCGCGCAGACAGAATTAGCCGACGCGTATATTACCGGTGTAACCGCGCAGGTGATCAAAGACTCGCGTGGTACGGCAACGATTGAAGTGACGGTGTCGGCGGCAGACAAACAGGGTACGTTTAGTGTGCCAGGGGGAGCAAGCACCGGTCGCCATGAAGTAGCGGTATTGCCAGCCGCACAAGCGGTGCAGCAATTACAGAAAATAGTTACACCAGCACTCATTGGTATGTTGGTGACAGATCAATCGGCGATTGATGCAAAACTACACGAGCTTGATGGCACTAAGCAGCTGGCGGTTATTGGTGGAAATGTTGCCCTTGGCGTGAGTGTGGCGGCGTGTAAAGCAGCCGCTTTGGTCAAAGGTGTTCCAACCTGGCAACAGGTGGCCGAACTGTTTGGGTATCAAGAACAGTCAGTCGCCCCGCGCTTGTTTGTAAATCTGATCAATGGCGGCAAGCATGCCACTCAGGGTAGTCCAGTACAAGAGCATCAGATTATTCCAGACACAGATAATGTCAGAGAAGCCCTGCTGGCAGCCAAACTCGTACAAAGCATGTTGCATGATGTGCTTAGTGAACGCTACCAGCCAAACCAAATTACCATCGGCGACGAAGGTGGATTTGTAGTTCCGAGTGAGACAATTCTTGAGCCGTTTGCATTCATCAAAGAAGCAATCGCGCGCGCGGACACTGACATTTCCATGTTGATCGGTACTGATGTCGCCGCTAGTTCTTTCTACAAAAATGGCGCGTACCAACTACTGGGAAAATCATACACCGCGTCAGAGCTACTCGCTGTTTATAGTGAACTGCACGCCAAATTCCCGATGTTGCAGATGGTTGAAGATCCCTACGATGAAAGTGATTTTGCTGGATTTACGTCGTATCATGACGCGCACCCGGGAGTGTTGACGATTGGTGACGATCTCACCACGACCAATAAAACGCAACTGCAAAAAGCTATCGACGCTGGGGCAATCAATGCGCTGATTATTAAACCAAATCAAATCGGAACACTGACCGACACGCTGCAAACGATGAGTCTCGCGTACGAACATAAAATCTGGTGTATCGTCAGTCATCGTAGTGGCGAAACCGATGATGATTTCATCGCTGATTTAGCGTTTGGTACCAAATGCTACGGACTAAAAGCGGGCGCTCCATCGCGACCCGAGCGAGCAGCCAAATACAACCGACTGTTAAAAATTCAACCCAACTAACCTATGAGTCAGATCCAAATCGTTGCCACTATCGGTCCCGCTTCAAAAGAACTAGCCGTTATGCAATCAATGATGCAGGCTGGCATGTCCATCGCGCGATTAAACTTTTCCTGGGGAACTCACGCGGAACACCGGCAGTTTGTAGAAACTATCAGAGCGGCAGCGACGCTTACTAGTGCTGTGGTGCCGATCATTCAGGATCTTTCTGGTCCTCGAGTACAAGAGGGGGTGACGCATACGTTCAACAGTGATGTGACGGTAATCACAGAAAAAGATCGAAGTGATATAGAGGCAGTGGCAGACCTGTCGATCGAGTACGTTGCGTTGTCTTTTGTTAAAAACGCCGCTGACATAACCCAGTTACGATCACTACTCGCAGCTGCCGGCAGCACCGCAAAAGTCATTGCCAAAATCGAGCGCAAGGAAGCCTTGGAACAGCTCGACGAAATAATCGCGGCGGCAGACGGAATCATGATTGCGCGCGGTGACCTTGGTGATGCGATTCCCTTTGAAACGCTGCCGTTTATAAAAAAAGATATTCTCGCAAAATGCCGCGCCGCCAATACTCCGGCGATCGTGGCAACTGATATGTTGACGTCCATGATCAAACACTCAAAACCCTCGCGCGCCGATGTGTCAGATATTGCACACGCAGTGTTGGACGGCGCGAGTGCAACCATGCTGTCAAACGAAACCGCGATTGGAGATTTTCCGGTTGAAACAATCGCGGTGATGCGCAAGGTCGTTACTGAAGCCAGTCGGCACTGTGCTGTTTCGGTTGGACAGATTTAGTGGCGTGATGCTGCGCGTGTTATTTTGCTCCAATCTATACCCACAACCAGCCAGATAGTCTCTGGTCATAGTTGCTATGATAGGGGTATGAAAATTTCACATACTATAATTGCTCCCGCGACATTTATTTACTCCTATAGAATACTTATGCTCGGATGTCTGAGTGTATTTATATTTTTTATTCTTGGCGCAGCGTCCGCCGCCGCCCAAACCCCAGGTTCATTTAGCACCACTTGGCAGACTGACAATCCCGGCACGAGTAAGACAATCAAATCACCATCCCGACCACTGGCACTGGCTACGACTACACCGTCTATTGGGAAGACGTGATTGATAATGCTCGTAACGGTACCATTAGCGGCAACACGGCTGCCACAACCATCACGTTTCCAGCCCCCGGCACGTATCGAGTTGATATCACGGGTGATTTTCCGCGTATTCATTTTGATAACACTGGCGATCGGCAAAAGATTCTTTCTATTGAGCAGTGGGGAAACGTTGCTTGGACTAGTATGGCAAATGCATTTTTCGGGGCGAGTAATCTGACCTACAACGCGACGGATGCACCTGATCTGGCAGTTGTTACTAGTATGAACAACATGTTCCGCGGAGCAACTCTTATTAATGGAGACATAAATGACTGGGACGTTAGTAATGTGACCAATATGGACAGTCTATTTGACGGCGCTCAGGCATTCAATAATCCGCTCGACGACTGGGATGTGAGCAGTGTAACGGACATGACGCAAATGTTTATGGGCGCGACTAATTTCAACAGTGCCCTGGACGGTTGGGGTACGAGCACCGCCAACGTAACCCGAATGGTAGGAATGTTTGAAGAAGCAGAGTCATTCAATCAGCCAATTGCCAGTTGGGACGTGAGTAGTGTGCGAAACATGAATAATATGTTTTTGTCAGCACTTGATTTCAATCAGCCGCTAAACGGCTGGGGAACCACAACTGCGAGGGTTGAAGAGATGAATCTTATGTTTGATCGAGCTGAATCTTTCAACCGACCTCTTGATGCCTGGGACGTCAGTAGCGTCACCACAATGCAACAAATGTTTTTCGATGCAACCGCGTTTAATGGAGTATTAAACGGCTGGGGAACTACAACGGCACAGGTAGAAAACATGAGTGATATGTTTGGCGATGCTGAAAATTTCAATCAACCGCTTAACGATTGGGACGTCAGTAGCGTGACAAACATGGAGCAGATGTTTTTTGACACCGATGCGTTTAACGGCGATCTAAACGGCTGGGGAACCACGACTGCATCTGTTACTACTATGAGCGATATGTTTGGCGATGCTACCGCGTTTAATCAACCGCTTGACCAGTGGAACCTGAGTAGTACAACCGACGTGTCAGGAATGTTCTTTGGTGCCACTGTGTTTAATGGTGCGATAAACGGCTGGGGTACTACAACCGCCAATATTGAAGACATGGACTTTATGTTTACCCAAGCAACTAACTTCAACCAACCACTCGACCAGTGGGATACCAGTAGTGTGACTAGGATGGGCAGTCTCTTTTCACAAACTAGTTTCAATCGCTCCCTTAATACCTGGGACGTGCGCAACGTGAATGATATGACAGAAATGTTTGAGGATGCAGCCTCGTTTGATCAGCCGCTTGGAAGTTGGGATATAGGCAGTTTGGATTCAGATGGATTGGACGACGCGTTTGTAGGTACTGCATGGAGTCGAGCTAATTATTCCTCCACATTGTCCGGATGGGAAGCCCAAGGTAACACCCCAGCCGATATAACGCTGGTGACTAGCGCGCAATATTCATCGACAGTTGATGCTGCTCGCGCTGCACTCATTGCCGATCATAACTGGTCAATCACCGACGGTGGGAGAGTGGAGGTTGCCGGTGAAAGTAAAAGTAGCGGTGGTGGAGGTGGAGGCACTCGAGTGTGTGATAGAGAAAGTGGTGACGCTTCGCGCTGTTCGTTATCAAGACGATCGACGGATGATGAAAAACTGACAGAAAAACTACTTGCACAAATTACACTACTGCAGCAGCGCATTACTGAACTACAAACGAGTCAGCGTGCACAACAGACAGACGTAAAAAAAGATGAACCGATTACTAACCGCTGTGTGTTTACCCGCGACCTCACTATCGGTGTGAGCGGTGAAGACGTCACCTGTCTGCAAACCCACCTCACCCAAACTGGTGATTACACGTTTGCCGATGGTGCGACGGGATACTTTGGTGCCATCACCAAGCAAGCGGTGCAATCATGGCAATCGAGGGTAGGAGTCTTCCCGGTAAGCGGATATTTTGGTCCAGTTTCTCGAAATACGCGGTTTTCTGAGAAAGAGTAAGGGTGGCAATAAGGTGCTTAGTGATCACATGCAGCTTATTCCTGGAGTAGCGAATCTTAAAATGAGGTCTATCTGTGAATTAATGGGTACAGTCACGGTTAAGAATCACAAACATGAGATACTACCATTATACCTCGTCTTGCCCGGGTAGACATCGGTGGTGAAATCTATCACGTAATTAATCGTGCAAATGGTCGATTGAGAATATTCGAAAGTGATGCCGACTATCAGCTGTTTGAGGAATTACTTTCTGATACACTCGAAAAGACCAGTATGCGGCTTCTCGCATATTGCGTAATGCCAAATGAACTCCGAAGGACGGACCTTCGGGAATATTCTTGTAGTGCGAACTGTGTTTAGAAACTACAGGACAAAATCGTTTTTATTTCGAGGTTAGTGACAGTTGAATAATTGACTTTAGCGAGTCATTTAGTCCTTCTGTACTGGTGTCTATGATTAGATCTACCAAACCTAGTTCTTTTACTTTATTTTGGTATTCAAGATTTTTTGTCACATATTGAAACGCGTCATTGTCGGGGTCATTCTTCAATCTTTCTTGATTGCGAGCCTTAAGCACTTCAAGGGGTGCAGTTAGTTGGACAATCATAAAGTTATCTTGTTCCAGTCTTCGTAGCGCTTCGATTTCGATTTCAAAAGCAAAGAATATCACCTCTTTCATTGTCGAGACATTTTCAATAACTCGGTCTTTAAGTTGTTTATTTAATACAGGGTAATTTGCTGGATATCTACCGTTGTTTAATTTCAGTAATTCTTCATCGAAATCAAGCACAGAGATCTCTACCTGCTCACGCAAAGCATGGGTGAGTGATGTTTTTCCAGTTAGCGGTGCACCCAGGACGATGACTTTACTCATTGATTGAGTATATCAGTTCGAACGTCTAGGTTGAAAATGGAAAAATGAAAATGGGGAAATGAGGTCAGACACCATTTATGTATTCATTAGGGCGACTGCTGGGAATCGACCTGACGGTCACCAAGCTCATTTGTTACGTAGCATGCTACGTAACAAATGAGCAGGTGCCGCGTGACACGACCACCCACTTAACCGCCAAAAAACTCCCAAAGGAGTTTTTGATTTTGGACGACGTAATACAGGAAATTAGAACTGTGTTTGAGGGGTTTTAGAAAGGGTGGCTGACCCCATTTTCAACCAGGAACTAGAAAAATGACGCAACTATCTATATTCCCAGGCTTTACCATGGCTCTGCCATTGGGTAATTATTTGCTATAATTAAGCCAATGAACTGGGCAACTAGAATTGTATCTTTCACACTTCTGACGTTCTTTCTAGGAACGATGTTTTTTAGTTTGTTTAATATGTCGATGGGGATGGATATGTCTGGAGGAATGACAAACTGTCCGTTTATGTCACACGAAGAAGTGATTTGTCCGATGAATCTGGCTGATCACATTGGAGCGTGGAAGTCGGTTTTTCTTTCAGTCGCACCCGCACTGACGCTACTGCTCGCAGTTGCTGGTGTTGCAGTATTTGTCGCCGCAGTCGCCCCCAATCTTTTACGTAAAATACAATACGCCTCGCCGCCACTGTGTCGGTGGCTTGAGACTAGCACATACACGTTTTCATATCGCTCGCTGCAAGAACTATTTTCAAACGGCATTCTTAATCCCAAGCTGTACTGATGCGCCATCGAAGATGCAGCACTAAAAAACTAACTAAAACAACATGAAACAAAATACTATTTTAATTGCAGTCGTCGCACTGCTTATTGGTGGAATTGGCGGATACCTGATTGCAGGCAATGACGATTATGGAATGGAGGGAATGGATCACTCGATGATGCAGTCAGACAATGGAGGGTATGACCGTATGCCGATGGGGAACATGGGCGGAATGGATCATTCAGCCATGATGGTCGGAAGTGAGCGAGAATTTGTCGCTGGCATGATCCCGCATCATCAAGAGGCAGTAGATACTGCCAACGAAGTCTTGGCTCGAGGTGGCTCAACCCCGGAAATCCGCACCTTGGCACAAGAGATTATTGCTGCCCAGGAAACTGAAATAGCAATGCTAAAAGAGTGGCACCTAGACTGGTACGGAGAAGCGTACGCCGCAGATAATTCATATCAACCAATGATGCGTGACCTAGCGCAGCTATCTGGAGCTGATTTAGATCGGCGATTCTTAGAAGATATGATCCCGCACCACATGGGAGCAATCATGATGGCACAAAGTGTGCGACCATACATCACTCACACCGAAATCACCAATATGGCTGATGCTATTATGGAAACACAAACAGCGGAGATTGAGCTGATGAGGGATCTACTAAAGAAGCTGTAAGTCGCAAAAATTATTAAAACTAAAAAGCACCCCCTGGGTGTTTTTTAGTTCGGGCGTCTCACTAGGGTATCCAGAAAACCCTTATAAAATATATCTCAAAATTTGGGGCGACGCCGTAGAGGACGTTTCAGCTGTTTTTGAGAATACTAACGACACTACAATCTATATTCCAATCCTAAGTTGAGGTGAGTAGATAGAAGTGATGCGTAATCAGACATTCTGCATAATCCTGAATATACATTTCATTACTAATAAAAATTTAAAACTAAACTCTGATATACTCAAAATATGAGTCACTTCAATTTTATTTTTGATACGACACAAATCTCTCGCTTTTTGACACAAAGTACTTTAATTACAATCGCCTTAATGGCGGTTTTTTATTATCAAACTGCACAAGCGCAAATTCCTTCAAGAATATTTGTTACTGAAATAAGTTGTTCGCAAATTGGAATCTGGGAGTCAGGCACTTGTACTCTCACCGGTGACGTAGATATACCCCTGATAATCCAAAGGTCAGGGGTTACGTTGGATGGAAATGGTTACACTGTAAACGCCGGCGCGGGTCTCAATAACGCCACTATTTCCGTAATGGCTCCAAGTGTCACGGTAAAAAATGTGGTAATACAAAGTACCGCTCAGTCAGCTATCAATATTCTACCAATTGCAGCTGGAGTAGTGATTGAAAATGTAATTATGGATGAACCAAGGGTTGGAGTAACAGTCCAAGCAGAAGACTCGGTAAATGGGGTCAGTAAAT
>Ga0306910_1000312_pt1 | contig 27035 bp, 25 predicted proteins | sample AntRauMFilla2698_FD_190438 | JGI IMG/M metagenome (GOLD analysis project Ga0306910, IMG submission 190438) | Saline lake microbial communities from Rauer Islands, Antarctica - Metagenome Filla 2 #698 (v2) (version 2) | ecosystem: Environmental > Aquatic > Non-marine Saline and Alkaline > Saline ... | reverse complement strand
CAGATTGCCTCGCAGCATCACATCACAGGGTGGCCGGATGCTCCGGAATCAGTGGCCGGATAAAATCGGAATGGGTGGCCGGATACTTTCGGAATCACTGGCCGGATGACCCCGGAATACGCAACCCCGCTTCCTGCGCAAGGCTTCACGCTTTTCTCGGAAAATTCGAACGCTCCTATCCGGCAGGCAGTCACATCAAAGACGAAACCGATCAAAGCGCTTCGAAATACATCCGCCTCGAAGGCTGGGCCGCCATGACCAAATCATTGCCCGAAGGGCAGACGCAGATCATTGATTTCAGACTTCCCGGCGATTTTACCAATCTTGTGTCCGCCGACGGTCATACGGCGACGATCGGGTTTGAAGCGATCACGGACGTGACCATGGCCGTTGTCCCGATGAAAGACTGGGCGGCGCTGGAAAAATCCATGCCCGCGCTGTCGCTCATTCGTGAAAGATCCGCCGCGCTGATCAGATCGCGGATCGTTGAGCGCATGTTGCGGCTGGGGCGCGGAAATGGCGAACAACGGCTGGCCTACGCTATTCTTGAACTGGCCGTGCGGTGCGGGGCGGTGCAAGAGGGCAGGATCGACTGCCTTTCCATCCCTCTCACGCAACAGCGGCTCGGGGATTTTATGGGGCTGACGTCGATCCATATCTGCCGGACCCTGCGGCGGATGATAGACCAAGGACTGATCAGCAAATCCGACCATCTCGACATTTGCGTTCTGAACCTCGGCGCGTTGGAGGCGCTGGCAGGAATCTCTGTTACCGCCCTGAAGAGAGCGATCATGCCGCCCCGCTGATCCATTCCCTCAAGGCGGGAATATCGGGCGCTGAGGGGAGTCTAAATCATACGTAGAAACGTGTTATTCTGTTTAACAACAGTGATTTGTCGCATTTTATATGCTTCACAATTCAACCAAAAACAATTTTTTGATCAGATATTACCGAAATCCTAACATCCGTTAATTTGGAGATATTTCAAACACATTAGAATTTATGAATGCATAGTGGGAATCGAAGTTTTTTGGATCTCCGTGCCAGTCATAATCAATAGGAGATACCTGTCATGGCCACACCGATAAACCCCGGTACAGAGCTCGACTTTGACCAACCCCTCAACACCACACCCGATTTCAGCTCGCTTCATATCTTTAGCACCAATGACATCACCGGCACCTACGACGGCACGACACAAGGCAAAGACGGCGGTGTGATAGATTTCAGCGGTGACAACGGCACCAAAGAGACGAAAGAAGGCGTAACGCTGTATGCGATCGACAGCGAGTTCGGCTTTGTCGTGACCGATTTTGGCGGTGCCGAGGATAAGGTACTTGACGGTGACTATGCCGAAGGCTGGGCCGGTGATCTGATCATTGCAGGTCAGCAGGCGGGTCTGGTGATTTCCGACTCCAAAACAGACACGTTCAAAACACCCGCAGTGCTGGGCACATGGCTGGCCGGTATCGGCGGCAACACCGTCAAAGCATCGACCGAACACTATTCGGTCATGCAAGAGGTCCTGTCGGATCAGGCGTTTCCCGGTGATCCCGATGCGGTCTACGCGCTCGACGATAACCTCAAACTGCTGAGCCAGAATGCGGCGTGGGACGGCCAATACGTTGCGGATCTGCTGAACGGCAGCGTCGAATTCGAGGGCGCAACCGTGGTGATCGAGGATCGCAATCTCGACGGTGTTGTCGATATCAAAGATCTGTTGAACCCGAATGAGAGCACGATCAGCTATGACATCGCTTATAGCGATGATTATTCCGTAACGATGAAAGACGACGGCAAGCTGTTGTATCGTTGGGGCAATGCGGTCAAGCGCCCAAATGATGTGCGTATCGAAGCAGAAATGGATACGCCCGACGAATGGGATGAGATCGACCCCGAAACCGGCCTCAAGAAGCTCTATGCCGTCTCCGCTGCGGAACTGGTGCTGCACCACACGATCACCAACAACCCCAACGATCAGGTGCGCCCCGAGGATTTCGAGAATGAGTCCGCAATCGGCACCCTGCCCACCTACGAGATCATCGAGGACTACCTTGGTGAGGTTGGCCGCACCGTCTGGGCCTCCACGGATGATTATTACGCAGGCGACGGCACGCTCTATGAGGCGGGCACCATCCTGCGCGACAGTGCGCTGGTCGAAGCGACCGAAGGGTCCACGCTGGAAGTGATCGGGGCAATCTCCGAAGATCTCGAGCTTGGCTTTACAAACGCGTGGTACACCACGATGAACCGCGAACCGTTCGAGCCGGTTCTGAACGAGGATGGCACCGATTATGTCACGGGCCCACGCTGGCGCCTGCTGCCTGACAAATACGGTCAGGATCTGCCCAGCGTCGTGATCCCTACAGATCCAAGTGCCCCCCTGCCCACGGTCAGTGCAGACCAGAAATATGAAGTTGGCGCAGAAACCCAGACCGTGCTGAACCTGCTGGATTGGGAGACCGACATCTCGCCGATGAACATCAGCGCAGGCTGGCAGGACAATGCAGGCTCGGTCTCGGTGAACGGGCTGAACCTGACGGATAACTTTGATGTCGCCGTCTATATCAAAGGCGATATCAAGCCCGCCACCATCTACAGCGCCGAACTGCTGGTCGACTATGACGAAATCACGATCCACGGCGACGGCACGGACGTTGTCGGCTCTGCCGAAGATGATTACCTCGTCGGTGTCGGCAACAACACCTTCAGCGGCGGCCTTGGGTCCGACCTGTTCGTGCTGTCCTACGGCACGTCAGTGTCCAATGTCGCCACCAGCAGCACGATCTCCGATTTTCAGGTCGGCGAGGACAAGGTCGGCCTGATCGGCTTCCAGTCACTTGTTGATTTTGACCCCGAAGTCCCCGAGAATTCTGCGATGATTTCTCAAGGTGTCTCCGGCGATGATCTGACGATCTCTGTCGACGGCCAGTTGGTCGCGACCCTGACAGGCGTGGCCGCTGATCTGGGGGTCGGCACATCCATTGAGCCGGGCGAAGGTCTGAACCTGCTGGATGATTTCCTGGTCTCCAACCCCGGCGAAGGGGTGCCGGAAGGCGATGCAGAAACAGTCACCTTGGGCAGCGTGCAAAAAGTGACTGGCCTTGATCATACCGCGAAAACTGTGGCCTTCGAGGGCGGTGCCTCGTTCAACAAGGCGGTCGTATTCGCAAGCCCGGCCTCCCAGAACGGGCCGGATGCAGTCACGGTCGAATTCTCCGAAATCACATCGACCGGCGCCATCTTCTATCTCGAAGAGCCGGAAGGCTATGACGGCTTCCACACACAGGAAAGCGTCACGCTGGTCGCCTTCGAGGAGGGCGAATGGAATCTGGCCGATGGCAGCTTCCTTCAGGTCGGCACAACCGCTTCGACCATGGGTGCCACCAACACGTTCCAAACGGTGACCTTTGAAGAGGAGTTTGACGAGGTGCCGGTCATTCTGTTGCAGGTGCAATCCAACAACGGGTCCGAATGGGAAATCGTCAGAGCGCAGAATGTGACCACAACCGGTTTTGATTTCGCGCTTCAGGAAGCCGAGGCCAGCGACGGCTGGCACGTGTCGGAAGTGGTCGGTTGGGCCGCGCTCGATTCGGCCAGTGCGGATGGATCGGTCGACTGGACCGGTGTCATGGGCGAGGCGTTCAATACGCGCGCCGACAGCACGCCCGACGCATTCGTTTTCAATTCGGACATGGGTACGGATCCGTTGATCGCGGCAACCATCTCCAGCTTTAATGGTCCCGATACGGCCAATCTGCGGCTGGCTGGTCTGACGGATGACGGCACTTCGGCAACCGCCAGTTTCGTGATCGGCGAAGAAAACACTCTGGATACCGAGACTTTCCACAACGTTGAAGATATCACTGGTCTGGCATTCGATACCAGCGGTCTGCTGATGGGTATCGATGCTTCCGACAGTTCGCTGCTCTTCGTCTAAACCAAGCTTTACCAGATCTCTGCTGACGGCGGCCTCTCGCGGGGCCGCCGTTTGTCTATGCGGGGGCAGCTTTATCGCCACTCAGGTGCGCATGCGTCGCACATCCAGCGGATCAAGCCGCAGGTAAATGATGAACGGCCCCTTGCCCGACGACAAAGGCGGAGCCATTGCCGATACTGTCGATCAGACCGAGGCTCAGTCGCACGGTGGTTTTGAAATTGTTGATCTGCCCAGCCGGACGCGCTGTAAGGCGCTCGGCCTCATCCAACCAATTGACAATGGTGTCAGCCGTCAGATCCTGATCCGTCACCAGCGCCGCGTCAATCTGTCCGATCAGATCGTAAGCCGCAGGCGTAGAAGACGTGTCGATGTCATAGGAGAGATCATTAAACAGTCCCTTTGCCTTGAGCGTGATGGCCAACGCCACCAGAGTCTCGCTTTTTCTTCAAGGCCTCGAAGCCTACAATGACATCCAGCAGCTCGGTCGTGATTTCGCTTTGGCGCAGCGCGCGGGTGTCGGATTTCAACGTTTCCAATTTTTCGTCTACTGAATGTTCCGCCTGCTGCATCAACGCAAGACGGGCTGCGTTTTCCGTCACCATCGCTTCGGCTGCCGCGCGAAACAGGCTGGCGAACAAATGCTCACGGATCAGGGCCATGAACATAGCGTCAGATTGCATGGAAAAAGTGGGCAAGCTGCGTGATACCCATGGTTTGGTTTGAAGATTGGCAACAAGTGCCGGATCAAGCGGAAGCAAAGGTGCGACACGCGGCGCCTGCATACCGCCATCAGCGCGGGCAGAATAAGCCAGCGATACGGCCAAATCCCGGGGCTGGCTTGTCTGCCGGATATCGTCGAGCTTTTGCAATATGAGACTTGCAAGCCGCCGGACCCCGTCTACGGATGCAGGCGTCAGGAAAGTGGTCTGGGTCTTGTGACCTTGATCGGCCAAACTGTCGGCCATCTGCGCCCCGATACACAGCACGATTGTCCTTCGATCCGCGCCCGCTGCAATGTTTTCGCTGACATGGCGTGCCAGCGTTTCATTATAACTCCCGCAAAGCCCGTGGTCAGAGCCAAAGACGACCACAACCTGCGTCGCTCCGTTCGAGAACCCGGTGTTGAGCGGCCCCGAACTTGCGAAAAACGCATGCAATCCCTCCAGCACGGCGCTGTGATAGGCATCGATCGCTTGGGCGGCCTGCTCGTAGGGGGCGGCGTTGATCACCGACAACGATTTCATCGTATGCACAACGCCGCGAATGCCTTGTATACTATTTGTGCGGCGCGCCAGCACCTCAAGTGTTTGTGCCATCGGGCGTCTCCAGTGTTGTACGGGCCTGTTGCCCGATGGTCACCATCCGCGCGCGCGCCGCGTCCTCAAACGGGTCGTTCCGCGCGATTTGTTCCGCGATATCGCCCAGATCTTGCTGGGCCGCAGACCGGATGGCGGTCATGATCACGACTGTAGCTGCCTCGCTCAAACCGTCGAATTGCCCTTCCATCGCCGCCACGAGGACTGCCAGTTGCTCTATCGCAGGCATCGGATCACGTTCGGCCTGACGCAACGATGCCCGGACAGCGGCGCCGCGCGTCAGGCGCGCACGGGTTGCATCATCCAGCCGCGTACCAAACCGCGCGAAGTCTTCCAATTCCTCGAACTGCGACAGCGTCACGCGCAGGTTCCCCGCAACTGATCGAAACGCATGGCTTTGCGCCTTGCCGCCCACACGACTGACCGACACGCCCAGATCAACGGCGGGAAACTGGTTTTTACGCACCAGCCGCGGTGACAGGTAAATCTGACCGTCGGTTATGGAAATCAGATTGGTCGGAATATAGGCCGACAAATTTTCCGCCTGTGTCTCGACAACAGGCAAGACAGTAATTGATCCGCCGCCTGCGCTGTCGGCGAATTGCCCTGCCCGTTCCAGCAAGCGCGCGTGGATATAGAAAATATCACCCGGAAAAGCCTCACGCCCCGGCGGACGGCGCAACAGGAGCGAAAGTTCGCGGTAAGAGCGTGCGTGATGGGTCAGATCATCGAGCACCACCAGCACATCCCCGCCCTGCCCTGCAAAATATTCGGCCATGCTCAGGGCGGCATAGGGCGCGACATAGGCCAGCCCGGCCGCTTCTTCATCACCCGCAGACATGATGATTGTACGCTCCAGCATCTCCCCTTCGGTGATGGCCCCGATGACTTTGGCCACGGCATCGCCGCGCTGACCAATGGCACAGTAGATGCATATCAGATCAGTGTTTTTCTGGTTCAGGATCGCATCCACCGCCAGCGACGTCTTGCCCGTCTGGCGATCCCCGATCACCAGTTGCCGCTGCCCGAGACCAATCGGCACGGCGGCATCCACCGTCTTTATCCCGGTCGCCAAAGGCCGCGTAATCGCCTTGCGGTCAAGGATCTCCGGTGCTTCGGCTTCAACGGGATGCAATATATCAGTCCCGATTGCACCCTTCCCGTCAATGGGATCGCCCAGCGCGCTGACCACGCGGCCCAGCAGCGCCGATCCGACCTTTGTGCTCACGACTGCATGGGTTCTGAACACGTTCTGGCCCACCGCAATGCTGTCCGATTGTCCCAACAAAACGACACCCAACCGTCCCGGTTCAAGGTCCAGAACAATGCCTTGAACGCCCCCCTCAAACGTCAACAGCTCGTCAGACAAAGCGTGTTCCAAACCCGTGACGATCGCGATGCCATCAGCGACCTCGGCGACCTCTCCGATCTCGCTCAGGCGCGGCTTGGGTGTTGGCAGATCGAGGATCGCTTTGAGCAGATCTTCGGGGCTCGCAGCGATGCGATTGGCATCATACTGCATCGCGACCCTCTTTCAGCCTGGCACCTGCCGCCAGATGTTGGCTCATCATTTCAGCCAGCCCGTCGAGATACGAGTCCACCGTCCACGCAAGCTGCGCCCCGCCCATGCGCAACACAAGCCCGACAGACTGCGTGTTGTCCGCCGTAAAAGTCACGTTTATCTCTGGAAAGAGCGCCTTCAGATCGCTGGACAGCCTGCCTTCAATGGCCTTCGTCAGCGGCTCACGGCTGGAGACCGATGCCCCCTTTGCCTCTCCCGCCGCACGCTTCAAATCATCCACCACCGGTTTGATCTTGGAGATCAGATGCTGCGCCATGCGGTCCTCAAACGTGTCATCCGCAAGATCGGTCAACGCCTTACGCGTCAGCGACAATAATGCATCCGCCCCGATGTGATTTAAGCGTTCTGTATATTTTCGTGCCTCATCGTCCAGATGAGACTGCCAGTCCGCTTCCTGACACTCCATTTTCTGACGCGCTTCGGACAAAAGCGCGTCACGCTGGTCTTCCGCCGATCGACGGATTGTTTCCGACATCTCCGACTGCGATACATTCAGGCGGCGTGTCTTCTCGTGAAACTCCGCCTCGCGCGCTGTGGCCTGTTCCTTGGCCTCAACGGCAGCATTCATTCTGTTCGTTATCTCTGCCTCACGTGCATCGATGCCGTTCAGAATGGGGCGGTACAAAAACCGCTTCAAAAGCCAGATCAGTACCAAAAAGTTGGCGATCTGCGCGGCGACAGTGATCCAGTCGATTGACATGGCTTAGCTTCCTGCAGCTTGGGCTGCGGCCAATGCTGCATTCCAGAACGGGTTGGAAAAGATCAGAATCATCGCCACGACAAAGCAGTAGATGGCGGTCGATTCGATCATCGCGAGGCTGACGAACAACGTGCGCGAAATCGTCGGGGCCGCGTCCGGTTGCTGGGCAATCGCATTGAGGGCCGTGGCGGCCGCGCGCCCCTCACCCAAAGCCGGACCAATGGCCCCGAATGACACGGTAAGGCCCGCTGTGAAAATCGAAATGGCGGCGATGATGGCGAGTTCGGTCATGGGATGTCCTTTTGTATTTTGGAGGAAGGTGCCGTGGCGCTGGAGATGTAGACCGTTGCCAGAATCGCGAAAATATAGGCCTGGATCATGACGGTCAGCAGACCCAGCAGATCCATCACGACAGGAAAGAAAAAGGGCGCCACGCTCAGGAGAATGGCGGCGATGACCGCCCCGCTCATGATGTTGCCATACAGGCGGATGGCGAGGGATATACCGCGCGAGAACTCCGAGATGATGTTGAACGGCAGCATGATGAACGACGGTTCCAGATAGCTCTTGAGATAGCCACCAATGCCCCGACTGCTCACACCGAAGAGGGGCACGGCGATCAGCACTGACAGGGCAAGAGCAGTCGTGGTGGACAGAGATGCCGTTGGCGGCTCGAACCCCGGCACGACCAGCAACAAGTTGGACATGGCCACAAACAGGAACAATGTGCCCGCAAAGTACAGCAGATGTCGCGAAGGATGGGGAGCGACTTCTTCGATCTGGGATTGGATGCCCTGCACGATGACTTCGAGCGTGGTCCGCCAGCGGTCTGGCGGTACGTCAGCGCGCAGGCTACGCGTGATGATCATGGACGCGATAACCAGCAGCCCCATCACGATCCATGTGTAGAAAATGGTCGCATTGATCCCCAGGCCCCATGCATCAAACATGATGATTTCATCGGGGGACAGGTTCATGACGCGCGCCCCGCGGGGATCCCGATGCGGGCCCATGTTGTGGCGATCAAGCGCGTGACAAAGAACGCCAAAGCAAAGCCGAGTCCGGCCCACGCACCCCCTTGTTGCAAGACTGTCCATCCAAAACCAAGCAGCGTGATAATCCGCAAAACAGCACTCAGCGTCAGTAAGACCGCCGGATTATCGCTGTGCAACGCGCGCCGCATGCCAATTGCCAGCCCGACAAAGAATAAACTCCCGACAACAACTCCAGCAGCACCTCCCAGCAGCATCATTGGCCAATCTAGAGCAATCATTTGCCGCCTCCTTCTTTGTTGATCCACGATGCGGAAATAAACGCGCCAACCACGACGCCGCCCAAAATCAGCGCAATGGTCCATGAAAACCTCTGCGGTGCGACCCGGTCGAGCCACAGACCCAGAAACGCCCCCCCGACAGTCGGCACCGCGATAGACCAGCCGATCATCCCGAATGTGCCGATGCCGCGCAGCGGGCTTGGACCGGGATTGTCGCGCGCCGTTTTCATCCGCTTGGCCTGGCGGGCGATGTCGTCGGTGGATTTGTCCGGCTTGGGTGTCATAACGACGGCCTTTGAAGTTCGGAAAAACGCCGCACCATGTCGGCTTCAAGCCGTGACAAGGCGGACCGCGCCTGCCGTTCGTCTTCGTCCATTTGCAAAAAACTGGCTTCTACCGTGCCCTGTAAACTGTCCAGATCGTCACCGTGCACACCGCGCCTCACGGACACAGTCACGCGGTGCCCCTTCTTCAGCAAAAGCCCTTCGTCGAGCCCATAGATTTCTTCAGATCCGTCAGCCAGAAACATCGTCAGAACCGAAGGCACAATCGCCGCGACAAAATCGACGTGGTTGGGCCAGATGCCGAACGCGCCGTTCGCGGCCACCGCCGTCAACCGCGTGGCCTTCCCCTCAAAAAGCGACCTCGTCGGCAAAAGCAAACTGACAGTCATTTCGGACGCCATGGTCATGACTTCGCCTCCAGATCACCCAGACCGCCGATCATGTAATAGGCACTTTCGGGCAGGTCGAATTCGGTCTGGCTCAGAATTGTCTCGCAGCCCGCCAGAGTATCCTCGATCGCCACGCGCTTGCCCTCCACCCCGCTGAACGATCCGGTGGTAAAGAACGGCTGGGTCAAAAACCGTTCAAGACGACGCGCGCGCCCGACGGTGGCGCGGTCGGCTGACGACAGCTCCTCCAGACCCAGCATCGCGATGATATCGCGCAGGTCTTCGTACTCCGCCAAGGTACGCCGGACGGCGCGGGCAATGTCATAGTGGCGCTGCCCCACGACCGACGGCGTCAACATCACCGAGGCAGAGGCAAGCGGGTCAACCGCCGGATACAACCCCTCGCTGGCGCGTTTGCGCGACAACACGACCGACGATGACAGATGCGAAAAAATATGCGCAGCGGCCGGATCGGTAAAGTCGTCAGCGGGCACGTAAACGGCCTGAATGGATGTGATCGCCCCGCGTTTGGTGGAGGTGATGCGCTCCTCCAGCGCTGCCAATTCAGTCGCCAAGGTCGGTTGGTAGCCCACCCGCGACGGCATGCGCCCCATCAGGCCGGATACTTCGGATCCCGCCTGCACAAATCGGAAGATGTTATCAATGAGCAGCAGCACGTCCTGCCCTTTATCGTCGCGGAAATACTCCGCCATCGTCAGCGCCGTATTGCCGACCAAGAACCGCACCCCCGGCGCTTCGTTCATCTGGCCAAACAGCATGACGGTGTTGTCGCGCACACCCGCCTCGCCCATCTCGCGGTACAATTCCTCGGCCTCGCGGGACCGTTCCCCGATGCCGCAAAACAGGCTGACGCCTTTGTGGTGTTGGACGGTGTTGTTGATCAATTCGGTAATCAAAACAGTTTTACCCACACCTGCGCCACCGAACAGGCCGGTCTTGCCGCCCCGCTCGATGGGCGACAGCAGGTCAATCGCCTTGATGCCAGTCTCCAGGATCTGTGAATGCAGCACACGGTCGCTTAGCTTGGGCGGGGCGCGATGGATGGCGCGGCGTTCAGCGGTCACTGGCGCAGGGCGCCCATCAAGTGGTGCGCCGAACACATCCAACATCCGGCCCAGCACGGCATCCCCCACTGGTACCCGAATTGGACCGCCCGTCGCCTTTACGGTCATGCCAAGGCCAAGACCGCGCACCGGTGCCATCGCCATCGCGCGCACGACGCCGTGGCCGACAAGACCCGCCACTTCAAGCGCTACATCACCCGCATAGAGCAAGTCATAAATGCGCGGGATGGTGCCATCGAACACCACGTCCACAACGCCGCCGCGAATGGCCGCAATGCGCCCGTCTGTCGTAGTGTGGGATTTGGGCGGGGATTTGGTGTTCATTCGGGTGGCGCCTTTTTCGACACGCGCGTGCCCGCCCCGCCATCAAGGATCGCAAGCGCATCGCCCAAACGCCCGATACCGGCCGCCCCACCAAGCTCCGCGAAATCACAGGCCGCAGCGAGTTTCGGACCCATGGATCCATCCGGCATGTCAAGGCTGCGACCATCAGCGGGCGTCAGCCAGCCAATCGCTGCCGCAGCCTTTGTCCCAAACCCGTCGTAGACCGCCTCAACATCCGTCAGCAGCAGCAAAGCATCTGCTCCAATATCAGCGGCCAGCAGCGCGCTGGCGGCGTCTTTGTCGATCACCGCTTCAATGCCGATCAAGCTGTCGTCGGGGCGGCGCACGACCGGAATACCCCCGCCCCCTGCACAAATCACGATCACGCCTTGGTCCAGCAGCATGCGCACGACCCGCAAATCGGGAATTTCAACAGGCTTGGGGGACGGCACGACCCGCCGCCAATACGCACCGTCTTGCGCAATGGTCCAGCCCGCTGTCGCTGCGCGCGCCTCAGCTTCGTCCTTGGCATAAACCGGCCCTACGAATTTTGTCGGACTGCCGAAGGCGGGATCATCTGCATCGACAATCACCTGCGTCAGAAGTGTCGCGACCGCATGATCATGCCCCAGAGCATTCTCCAGCTCCTGTTCGATGAGATACCCGATCATACCTTCGGTTTCCGCGCCCAGAACGTCCAGCGGATAAGCCTCATCGGGTTTATACGCGGCACCCTGCAACGCCAGCAAACCGACCTGCGGCCCGTTGCCGTGGGTGACAATCAACTGGTGCCCGGCGCGCACGATATCCGCCAGCGCAAGCGCCGCAGTGCGTACATTGGTGCGCTGTGTTTGCGCCGTCAGGGGCTGCCCCCGTTGCAACAGGGCATTGCCCCCGATGGCCGCAACGACCAACACGGTCAGGACCCCAAAGTGGCGACAAGAACCGCCTTGATCGTATGCATCCGGTTTTCGGCCTGATCGAATACGATGGAGGCGGCGCTCTCGAACACCTCATCCGTCACTTCCATACAGTCCAACCCGAACTCGGCCTGAATTTGCGCACCGACTTCGGTCTCAGTGTTATGAAAGGCTGGCAGACAATGCATGAAACACACGCGCGGATTGCCGGTCTTTGCCATCACTTCGGCCGTGACCTGATAGGGTTTCAGAAGCTTGATACGTTCAGCCCATTTTTCCTTGGCCTCTCCCATCGACACCCAGACGTCCGTGTAGATGAAATCGACGCCTTTGACGGCGGCGTCCACATCTTCGGTGATGGTCAGTTGCGCACCAGTCTGAGCGGCAATCGCCTTCGCCTCGTCAATAATCCCCGCCACAGGCCAGCACGCTTTTGGCGCGCACAGCCGCACGTCCATGCCCATCATCGCACCGCCAATCAGCAGGCTGTTGCCCATGTTGTTGCCCGCATCGCCCAGAAAGGCGAAGGCCACTTGGTGCAGCGGCTTCTCGACATGCTCTTGCATCGTAAGAAAATCAGCGAGGATTTGCGTCGGGTGGAATTCATTGGTCAACCCGTTGAAGACAGGCACCCCCGAAAATTCCGCGAGTTGTTCAACGATGTTCTGGCCAAACCCGCGATACTCGATGCCGTCATAAATGCGCCCCAGCACGCGCGCAGTATCCTTGACGGATTCCTTATGCCCGATGTGCGACCCTGTCGGCCCCAGATAGGTGACGCGCGCACCCTGATCATAGGCGGCGACCTCGAACCCGACACGAGTGCGGGTGCTGTCCTTTTCGAAAATCAGCGCGATGTCTTTGCCTTGCAGCTTCGCCACTTCGGTGCCGGTGTATTTGGCCACCTTCAGGTCAGCGGCAAGTTTCAGCAGAAACGTGATCTCGCGCGGTGTGAAATCACGCAAGGTCAGGAAATGACGATTCTTCAGATTATAGGCCATTGGAGGTTCCTTTTGAGATCAAACAGGGTCGCGCATGGTTGGGCAGCTCATGCAGTGACCACCACCACGCCCGCGCCCCAGCTCGGCACCCGGGATTGCCAGCACCTCGATGCCTGCCGCCTTCAGCGCGGCATTGGTGTCGTCGTTGCGGTCGTACCCGATGACCACACCGGGGCGCAGGGCCAGCACATTGTTGCCGTCATTCCATTGCTCGCGGGCGCGCTCTTCAGGCGTGTTCCCGCCAGTGGCCACGATGTTCAGACTTTTGTAGCCAAGCACCTCGGCCACGATATCAAAGATCGGACGCGAATCGTGGCGGAATTGTAGAGGCGCGGCCCCTTCACCGGGGCGGATATCATAGCAGACCAGCTCGTCTGCGACCTCCTTGAAGGTGGTGACCACATCACCGCCGCACAGGGTGAACACTGTATCAAGATGCATGGCCGCCCGCGATTTCGGCATCGCGAACGCCAGCACACGCTGCGCCGCACCGGTGTCGAACAGCGCTTCAGCCAGTTGCCCCACGCCCTGAGGGGAGGACCTCTCGCCCATACCAATGAGGACAGTGCCGTCGCCGATGGGCATGATGTCCCCGCCCTCCACGGTGGCAAGGCCGTGATCAAGGGTGGGATCGCCCCAATGGATCGTCGTCCGGCCCGCAAATTCGGGTGGAATTTGTAAATCGCCGTGTTCAGCAAAGTCTCAGGTCGCCGCGCGGCCCAATACATCGGGTTGACGGAGACACCATCAAAAATCCAGGCGGAATTGTCACGGGTGAACAACGCGTTGGGCAAAGGCGGCAGGATGAAGCCATGCGCGCCAAGGTAGCTGCCGAACAGGCCGGTTGGCTTGAACGGCAGATCGTCCACCGCAAGCCCGCCCAGCAGATACTCGGCCAACTGGGCACCGGACAGCTCGTCCATCCACGCGCGCAATTCCGACATCATGCCCACCCCGATCTGATCGGGCGATATCCGGTAATCCAGCAGCCAATCACGGGCCTTGGGGAGATCCAGCGTCTGCGCCAGCAGGTCGTTCACGTCCAGCACTTCGACACCCTCATCGTGCATCGTTTGCGCAAAGACATCGTGGTCTTTTTGCGCCTGCTTGACCCAGAACACGTCGTCAAACAGCAGATCCTGACAGTTCGCGGGGGTCAGGCGGCGGTGCGCCAAACCGGGGCGACATACGACGACTTGGCGCAGTTTGCCGGTTTCCGAATGAACGCCCAAAGCATGATCGGTCATATCGAGACCCTTTCTTATAGAATTGCGGCTATGCTGAGAGAGGCTGTGATAAACACGAGCAGGATCAGCAGAAGCGGCCAGATGAAAACCAGCCAGCGGTCATAGGACACGCGCCCGATCGCGAGGCCCCCGATGACGACTGCGAATGTCGGATTGATCAGGTTCACCAGACCATTCGCCGACTGGAACGCGGTCACGACCAACGCGCGGTCAACACCCGCAAAATCGGCCAGCGGTGCGAGGATTGGCATCGACAGAACCGCCAGACCGGAGGACGAGGGCACGAAAAAGCTCATCCCAATTTCGATCCAGAGCATCACGTTGATAAAAGCCAGCTCACCCAAGCCGCCCAACGATTGCTCCGCGCTGTGCAGGATCGTGTCGGCGATCAACCCGTTTTCCATGATCACCACGATCCCGCGCGCAAGGCCCACGACCAGCGCGACACCCAGCAGATCCCGCGCGCCATCGATGAAATTGGAGGCAATCTTTTTCTCGCCCATCCGCGCGATCACACCGATCACAATGGCCGACCCGAGGAACAACGCTCCCATGCGCGCCATCCACCACCCCTGACTGGAAACGCCCCAGATCATCACGGCAAATGTCGCGCCAAAGATCATAAGGACGATGGACTAAATGCCGGTCAGGCTTTGCGCGACGGATGTATCTGTCTGGTCTCTCAGAAAAATCTTGCGGTGCGCACCGGCCTGCTTTGCCACGACGGACCTTGTCGGATCAGCTTTGACGCGGCGGGCATAAATCATCACATACCCCGCACAAATCACGAGGCCGCCGAGCAGCATGACAATCCGCAAAGTCATGCCATCGGTAAACGCAATCCCCGCGGCATTGGCGGCGATGACTGTCGCAAACGGGTTGATCGTGGACCCCAGCACACCGATGCCCGCACCGACCAGAATAATGGCAACGCCCGTCACTGCATCGTATCCGGCCGCAATCATGACAGGGATCAGAATCGCGTAGAAGGCCAGCGTTTCCTCGGCCATCCCATAGGTCGTCCCCCCCAACGCGAAGAGCGTCATCATGATCGGGATCATCCAGATCTCACGCCCTTTGAGCCGCCGCATGACCGACCGGATGCCGGTATCGATGGCACCCGTCGCAGTGACGATGCCTAAAAAGCCCCCGAGAAACAGAACAAACAGCGCCACATCAATGGCATTCGCCACATAACTGTCCGGGTCATAAAACCCCGCACCGGGTGCAAGCATCACCTCGACAAATCCCTGCGGATTGGACGGCACGGTTTGATAGGTGCCCGCAACGGCGATTTCACGGCCGACGGTCTCGTTCATCACGCGGTCATAGCTGCCGGCAGGAATGATCCAAGTCAGCGCCGCCACGAAAATGATCAGCAGGAACAAGATCGTATAGGCAGTGGGAAACCGGGACGCAGTTTGATCTTCGTCGGGTTGCACTGGTTTGATGTTTTCATCCATCCGCTCTCTCCCGTTATTCGTGACGACATCCATGATGCGATCATCCGAAAGGTCTTGGTAAATGTGACAGGTGTTCCACTTGGTGGATTGACCAAGATCAATCAGACACAGCTATCCTGACCTTAAGACCCCTGAAGAACATTCCGGACAAAAAGGGTCGATTGATGGATCACGTCACAATGGAGCAGGCATTCGACAAAGGGCTGAACGCCGCGCAAGCGAAGTTCACCGCCGGGTTGTCGCCTATAGCACTTGCTGCGGCCTATTCGGACTGGGCCCTGCATCTGACCTCTGCGCCTGGCAAACAGTTGGAATTATGGGAAAAGGCAGCACAGAAAACAGCGAATATTGTGAATTTTGCAGCGCTTTGTGCCCATATGCCGGACACATCCAGGCCGTGCATCGATCCCCTGCCCCAAGATAAACGCTTTACCGGCGCGCAATGGCAACACTGGCCCTTCAACGTGATGTCACAGGCCTTTTTGCTCAATCAGCAATGGTGGCACAATGCGACCACAAATGTTGAGGGCGTCACCCAGCAGCACGAAGACGTGGTCACGTTCACCGTGCGTCAAATCCTTGATGTTTTCTCGCCCTCCAATTCACCACTGACCAACCCCGAAGTACTGGCCAAAACAGTTGAGCAAGGCGGTATGAACCTTTGGCGTGGCTGGCAAAACTTTCTGGAGGACACGGCGCGCAACAGTGCGGGTCAAAAACCTGTCGGGGCCGAGGCGTATCAAGTCGGACGCAATATGGCGACGACCCCCGGCAAAGTTGTCTTTCGCAACAATCTGATCGAGTTGATCCAGTATGCGCCGACCACGGAAAAAGTACGCCCTGAACCCATCCTGATCGTGCCCGCATGGATCATGAAATACTACATCCTGGATCTCGGGGAACAGGACTCACTGGTGCGATATCTGACGGCGCAAGGATTTACGGTGTTCATGGTGTCGTGGAAGAACCCAGGTGCAGATGACCGCGATCTGGGCATGGACGACTATCTGTCGCTGGGCATCATGGAGGCGGTGAAGGCCGCAACCACAATCAGCAAAAGCCCCCACATTCATGCGGTCGGATACTGTCTGGGCGGCACGCTGCTGTCTATCGCCGCTGCGGCCATGGCGCGTGACAACGACACCCGTTTGAAAAGCCTGACCCTGCTGGCCGCTCAGGTCGATTTTACTGAAGCCGGAGAATTGACGCTGTTTATCAACGACAGCCAGCTGACATACCTTGAGGACATGATGTGGGACAAAGGGTATCTGGACACGACCCAGATGGCGGGCGCGTTCCAGCTGTTGCGCTCAAACGATCTGATCTGGTCGCGCATTATTCATGACTACCTAATGGGAGAACGATACCCGATGATCCCGCTCATGGCATGGAACAGCGATGCGACGCGGATGCCCTTTCGGATGCATTCCGAATATTTGCGCAACCTGTTCCTGAACAATGATCTGGCCGAAGGCCGCTACCGCGTGGGCGGCCGACCTGTTGCGATCTCGGATATTCGCGCGCCTGTCTTTATGGTGGGCACCGAGCATGATCATGTTGCCCCTTGGCATTCCGTATATAAATTCAATTTGCTGTCAGACACCGATGTGACATTTCTACTCACCAGCGGCGGGCATAACGCGGGCATCGTGTCAGAGCCTGGCCATCCACACCGCCACTACCGGATGCACGCGAAAACCAAAGATGCATCCTATCGCGATCCGGACCGCTGGATGGCCGAGACAGAGGCTGTCGACGGCTCGTGGTGGCCTGTTCTCGCTACGTGGCTTGGGGAGGTTTCGGGCGTTTCCGTCGATCCGCCAGCGATGGGGGCCGCGGGCTACGAACCGCTGTGCGACGCCCCGGGCACCTATGTCTTTCAGGAGTGATTGATCATGCTTGATGCCCTTCTCAAAGAAAAACATGGGTTTGTCGTCGGAATTGCAAACCGACATTCAATCCGAAGCGTTTGCTCAAGAGCGTTTCGTGCGGCACCCAGTAAGCGTTAGGATTACTTTTCGTTCAATAGCGACAGGGTTTGCTGGCAAGTGCAGGATGGCGGCCTCATGGATTGTAGAGCCAGCTTGGATTCGACGATGGTCATTTCAGCCCTCCGCCTCGTTTCCCATGTCCGTCTCGCGATCAGCCCGGTCTCAGTGGTTTTCAAGAACGTCTCGGCAGCCGCAGTATCGAAGCAATTGCCTTTCCCGGTTACCCGCTGCGCGGGAGAGGATGTCACAAAGCAGTGCTGGCGCATAGTTTCATGATAGTCGATAATCTTGTGGCCCTCAATTGTCGCTCTGAGCCCGCAGTACTTCTGCCCAACCTTCTGAATTCAGGGCTAAACCGGCTATCCAGCGAAACACCCGCTTTGACCTGAGCCTCTATGGTCCGTATTTCAGCTAGTCGTATATCGCGCATCTTTTTCGCTGTGGGGAGGTTTGAGGTGCCCCCCGAGGCTACGCGTCAACCACTTATTGAAGGGTCTTTCTGTCTTTGGGTCCGTCATGCCTTGGAGGGATTTTGGCGCCCGCATTTTTTTTACGGTAGGCAGTCCCCGCCCCACGGTGTTGAATGATGTGGTCCATGTCCTTCGGATTCTCCTATTCGGAGCCGCCCGCGTGGTTAACAGTTGGCCACGGTGGCTGTTGACTGCTTCGGGCTTTAGACATGACATCAGATACTTAGTGTGGGTGGCGGAGACGAAGGGATTGCAAAAATCTCCCTAACTCAAAGCAACACTACGATGTAAGCCACATTAGATCAATAGGTTAGAAAGAAATTCAAGCGACTTTCAACTCCCTGAAAAAACGAAATTGCACCAAGATTTGTACCAAGACTTTTTCGGAAACGCGCAGCCAGTGCCCTTGCAAGATGACAGCTTCATTCCGAGCCAGATGATCGTTTTGTCCATAGTACATATGGGAATCGAACTTTGTGCTCTGATATAAACTGGTCAATTTTGTCAGGGAAATGGTGCCCGGGGGCGGTTTCTAGACGTCCTCAGATATGTAAAGTAACCTAATTGAATCAATACAGTTTTTCAACAGCTTACGAGATTATGACAGCACCTGAGCGATCGGATTTCCGCCATGATCAGGCTACTAAACGCGCTATATTATCTCGACGAGTCCGATACTTCTGAGCCTTTGGCTACAACTCTGGTTTACGGTGACCGTCACCGATCTGGGTTCGAGGACGGGAATACGTCCCGGGACGCGTACCCGTCCGACCAGCTAATCGGTGGTGTAGGCCAACGGCGGAGAAAGACATGAACGATATCCCTGAAATCATCCCCCGCATCACCCAGGAACAGATCCCCAAAGCCCCGAATGTTGGTCTCGCTCAACAGCTGCGCCAGAAGTTCCGCTTCCTGCTAGTCATCGGTGTCTTCGGGCGCGGTGCCACGCTGCACACCATTTGCCGATGCATGTACGTGACGACAACGTTCACGGAGAAAAAACTGAACAAGAAGACTGGCGAAAGTGAGCTGGTTGAAGTGGTCAATGACGTTTCGGCCTATGATCGGATCGACAACATCTGTCGTGGCGACAAGAAGCCTGTGATCGAGGCCGAACTCGAATTCCTGCGGCGCTGTTTCGAGCGCGTGTTCGGCAACAACGCCATGTCCGCGATCTCTGATGACCTGCTGCTCAAAGGCTCGATGTTCCAGATCTTGACCTCGCTGCCGGGCACGACGACGGAATTTAATTGGAGCGACATTGATCCGATCCTGGCCCTGCAAGCGATCGCGATGACTGACAACGTCGAGCCTTGGTTTGAAATTGAGCGGTCCGAGGGCCGTCGTTGGACCCAACAGTCAGGCGGCGTCAACCCGATCTTGGCCGAGGGTGGCGTCGAAGTGCTTCCTACAGGTTCAGGATACCGACTTTTTCTTGATGCCGAAATTGCGCGGGAGCGGCCGTTCGTGTTTGAGTTTCTGGACGGAGGTGAAGGCAAGACCGAGGATGGCCGTGCCGTCCGGGCGCAACTGTTACCACTCCCCAAACGCTCGGAAGATGGCGAAGGTCCCTGGCGTATTGCCGGTCGCTTGAACCGGCCGCTTGAAATGGGACAGACCGAAGGGCGGTTCGGCTTTTGTGCTATCTCCGGGCTCGGGCTCGCGATCGACGACTTATTTCCAGTGGGTTTCGACCCGTTGCGCATTACGGATACGGATCTGCGTATGCTGGCCGGACATGTGCTGGAACACGCGACCCGAGCCAGCCCGCCTTTGATCGGAATTCAGCGCTACGTGTTAATCATGCCCGATGCAAAAGGAACCCCGCCCAGAAATAGGGGTGGCTGAAAGGTTGCAGATCGGGGTTCTGCCCGATGATGTCGAAGGAAGTAAATCGCTTAGCGCCGGTACTCGTTGCCTCCAGCGAGGCTTGATCTTCGTCACGCAACCAGCGCTGCGCCGAGCGTAATGCAGTTGCCACGTTCATCCCCTGCTTCAGGCCCTCATAGACCCTCTCCATGACAAGCCGGGTGGCAACGTCGTCGATCGGCCATTGTGAGCTGATGACGGCACTGGCGCCAGAGGCAAGGAAGGCGGTCGGCAGACCAAAAGTCTCATGCGGCAGGTTGGAGAAATCCGCCAATCCGGTCTGGCAGGCCGCGAGGCAAACCAGAGGGCTGCCGTTCAAGCTGGCATACTCGAATACCCAACGGGCAGTAAGCAGGCCTCGATCGGCACACTCGATACCTGCACCGTCAAGGTAGTCGAAATCATGCGCGCCATGAGTCGTGAAGTGGATCACGTCGTAGTCTTCACCACCAGTCAGTGCGGCTTGCACCTCGGCCAGTGTTCGGCACTCAGTCACCTGTTCGGCAAGGCGCAGAAGTAAGCGATTTTCGAGCAGCGCTTCGGAAAGGCTTTCGTCGATTACGTGGAGCACGCGGCGCAAGGTCACCGGTCTTTGCTGATGCTGGTCAGGGCCGTACGCAACGGTCATATGATCGATCAATTGGTTCGACGTCGGTCCCGGCATCTGTAGCGCGGCGACAGGAACGGTGCACCAGGCGCCGAAGGCGAAGACTACCACTTCTGAAAAACCAGCCTCCCGAAGATCGAACAGCACCGGGCCAAGGGCGGCGGAAATCTTGACGATCCATTCCTCTAGAGCGTCCGTAAATCGAGTGGTGCCACGGTGATGCTGCAGGTCCGCCATGCCCGAGAAGAAACCTTGTTCCAGACCGTCTTGGGCATCGCTCCAGAATTCCTTGCCAATGCCTTCGAGCGGATAGAGGTCGCAATTGTCGCCTGCCGCCAGGATCACCCCCGTCCAATCTTCAGTTGAGGGATTCAATAGATAGAGTTCGGCAACGCTGTCAGGCTGCTCGAATATCTGTGGATCGAAACCGAGTATCCGGCCATAGACCCGGCGAGCAAATATCAAGCCATCGACCGGACCACCCGTTTTCAGATGACCAAGGATCCCAAGATCAGCGATTAATGCCAACTGTGACAAGAGATGCGATTTTTCTGAAAAGGCTTCGGTCCTCACCAAGATATTGTCTGATTGATTCAGGGCCTCCTCCGCCAGTTGGATCATATCCTCAGGATAGTCCTGCACTGCAGCAGCCAGGGTTTTGAGCTCCATCCATTCAAGCCACCATTGGGTTGTCTGGATCGGATCGAAGGCACCCTCACAGGCGGCTAGATCACTCATTACCTCCGCCATGCGATCTTCACCTTGGTATTGAACCAGCCCCAACACCAGACCGGCCCGGACTAACCTCATGATCTGGCTGGCCGGGCTTTCAAGCGCTAAGCCCAGTTCGATGCCCTGGGCAAGAATGGCTTCGGCCTTGTGCGTATTTGACACCCATTGCCGTCCACCACGCTCGGCCAGCGCGTTAGCCAGATTGCTGAGAATACTGGTTCGTAACTCGACGGGAACTTCGTCGGTGCAATGCTGCCATGCCTTACGGGCACAGGCGATCGCTCTCGGAGTAGCGTCCAGGTCACCAAGACGCTGGCTTTGATTGTGGGCTACTGCCAGATTCAGGTAGCCTTGCGCCAGTCCGGCACGGTTGTCGGTACGGCTAAAAAAACGTAGGCCAGACCGAAAAGCCCGTTTAGCCTGTTGGTTGTTTTGACGCGGATCGCCGTCAACTCGATCCAAGAAGGCATTACCGATCAAGAAATCGATGTTTGCGCGCCAGGTCGGATCATCGCCCATCCGTAGAGCCTTGCGAAGCGACTGGAGCTCGTCCAATGCCCGCTCCGCCGACGAATATCGTTGTGGGCCAACTAGTTCTGTCCAAGCATAGGCGCGGTAGTAGCGAGCTTCTAGAACTCCCTCTGGGTCTGGGATTTCTTTGAAAAGTGCGATGGCCTCAGTCAGAAATCCAATGGCTTCTTCCAAAACTTCGTCGCGGTATCCGCTCCCTTCCTTGGTCAGAGCGGCACCATACCCCAACAACGCATCTGCGCGAAAACCATTGTGAGCTCCAACTGGGAGCAAATCAAGCGCTGCACGAAAGCAAGCCTTTGCGGTCAGTCCAGACCAACTTTCAGAGTCACTGTCAGCAATGAATTCGCCAACCTCAATCCAGGCCGCAGCCGACTTTGGCCCGGTTTCGGTGCGTCCGATCAGCAGTTGCTTTCGGGCTTTCTGTTCTTCCGCAGAATCTGGCAAATGGTTTTCCTTGTTACAAAAACAGGTCACCCGATAGTTATCTCCAGATCGGCAAGGCGCAACTCTATCGGCATTATAGCGGATGGCGTGTCGACCCACACCTCTTGCAGCCGATACCACTGCCCCTGATGTCGGATCAGGGTCGGATTGCGTCCAACATGGCGCAACAGAAGTTTGTTACCGAAGGGTAAGATCTCTAGGTGCCGCCCAGAGACAGTGTTCGGAAGGCCGGACATGGTGCTGCGGCCAAGTACGATCGGCGTGCGGTCTTTCAGTTCAACGCCATAGCGCGGGCCGAGGGGAAGGATCTGGATCTTCAACTGTGCCGTGGTGACCGGAACGGTGACTAGCACACCACAGCCCGGACAACTGGTCGTCGTCTTTTCAGCTACAAATGCCTGACCGCATTCGTGCACCCAGCAATTGTGCAGCGCCCTGACAAGAGCGCGGCGCCATTCGTCAGGTCCGGGGCGGGCTTTAGGATCGAGGCTGAAGCCACGGTCGAATAGGTCGGCCAGCTCCTGCCCCAGAACGGCGATCGGCAGATCATCCGGATCAGGCAACCGGTCGTGCTCAGGCCAATGCCCCAGAGACATATAATGGTCGACTGCTGCCGGTTCATCCGCCAGTCCGTCAGTTGGGTGGCGGAGAAAGAGTATCATGCTGTTTAGCACGGCCATGGCAAAATAACCGCTTTCACGGGTTGGCTGTTCGCAGGTCTTGTTCCGCTGCTCCGGTGCCAGCATCGGCCACTGGCCAACCGTATCCGGCGGCGGCACGGACGGATCGTCGGCCAGGTAACCGTCAAGGTCGATCAGTGTGACTTGGCCGTTTGGGGCGATACAGATGTTGCTGGGGGCAATATCGCCGTGAACAATGCCGTTTTCCTCCAGAAGTTGGATCAAACTGACGAACTCTAGGCAGGTCTGCAGGTTCTGCGGCAGGGGGCGTTCGATGTCACTTTCCAAGTCGACGCCTTCGGCAAATGGTATCAACTGCAGAATTTTGCCATCCCCCTTGTCCTCACAGACAATCGGCGCGGCGAATGCTGGAGAGAGAGCGGATAAGTTGCGGCGACACAGGTACTCTGCCCGGGCCAGCGCGCTGATGCTGCTGCGCAACTCCTTGAGAACTAGCTTTCGGTTCGGCTCTTTTTGCAGATGCACCAAATGCACCTGTCCCTGACCGCCGCCGCCGAAATTGGCTTGCTCGAGCACCGTGGTGACACCGGCGACATCAACGCGCCTGGTCATCGCCGCCTCCCGCTTCCAGCCGCGCCAGTGTGAGGGTCAGGTTGTCGCTGTGCAGATAGCCGCCACTGTCCGGATCGCGCGCCTCTTCCAATGTCATCAGCAGTGTATCGGCCAGGCCAAGCAAACTTGGATATCGGTCATGGTTGAGGGCAAAATCCTCAAACGGAAACAGGTCGCTCGCGCCGTCAGACATCACCATGACAATAGCGCCAAGCTCCAGTTGCAGGGTCCCAATCCGAGGCGGAACTACGCAACCTTGGCCGATATAGGCGTTGATAATATTGCTGGGCATTCCAGCGGTATGATGAGGCACCTGCACCTGCCCGACCATGCCGTCTGGCCAGACCACCGCGACCGCTCCGTCGCCAAGGGTGGCATAGCTCATCCGGTCTCCCTGGAGCAGAACCACCAGCGCGGTGGTGACGCCAGGCAACTGTCGGCCTTCCACCTCCTCCCGAGCTGCGGCGATAGCTCTCGTTAAGTCTTCCGGTGACAGATTTCCGGTTTCGTCCCAGCAGCGCTGCAGATCGGTTCCGATGGCTGCAATGGCGGTCTGCGACGCATCACGCCCGCCTTCAAGGCCGCCAGCCCCGTCGCAGACGATCAGGACCACACTGCCGTCGGCAAAACGTAACTCCAGCACAGCGTCTTGGTTTTCCTCGCGGATCTGACCCTGACGAGTGGCAGAATCGCTTTTCCAAACGAAAGTTGGTTGGGACACTATGGTCGGACTAGTGTCGGATGGCAGCGTCTCAGGGAAAAAGTCAGGCTGCTGCGTTTCGATCTGCGACGCGACGGAGTTCATAAGGGCACGACGTTGCAGAATGGCGATGGTTTGAGTCATCAACAACGCACCGCCCAGGGAAATTCCGAACAACGGATGGCTGACGTCAATCTGCCCAAGAAAGGCCAGCAGGTCGTTGATCCAAGTCGTCTTGACCAGATCAGTCTTTGTTTCCAACATGATCGACAGCGGCGGGTGATGATCATGGGCCTGCGACCGCTCCGGCCAACCGATCAGACCACCAAGCGGAGCCAGCCAGGTCAGAGCCCTCGCGCGATCCTTCTTGTCGCTGCGGCGCCGATCTTTAAGCAGCTGCTCTGCCTTTCCCCTGCTGCCGGGCAACTGCGTTGTGAGGGTAAATGCAAGGTCGTGACCACGGACCGGCACGCGCCGATCGGGGTCGTCGAGGTCAAACCCCGTGCGAGCGGAATATTGGGCCTTAAAGGCTGCGGAACTCAGGTATCTGGTCATATCGGTCATGGCACGCTCCCGTTTTGGTGTGGTGCCAGCCAGCAACGCCAAATGGCGGGGGGAGGTCAGGGACGCGGTCCCGTCCGCCGTAGACGGAATCCCGTCGCTCGGTCGATCGGCGACGGTTCGCTAGTTGGGGGTGTCCAAACCAACCAACAAAGGAGGTCTTAGATGACCATCAATCTAAACCAAAATGGCACTCAGATGCTGGGTACGACCGGCACTGCCAGCGTTCAAACAATGCCAACAGGAGTGCCCAGCTCCGGTGATGCCAACCTGCCGGTTCTGAAGGTCACTCGGCGCAAGCCGATGGCCAATGGCGTCGCACGTAACGTCAAGCAGCACTTCGTGTGCTGCGTGGATCATTCAACTTCAATGTCTGGAGACAAGCTGCGGGAATTGCTGATGGGCCTCGATGGGCTCTACCTGCAATTAGCCGATCCATCGAACAAAGATGGCTTTTACAACACCATTATCCCGTTCAACAACAGCAGTTTCGTACACTGCTCGGTGGTAGCGGCCACGGCCATCCCGCCGCTTAATCTGGTCGCAAGCGGAGGCACCAACTTCGATAGTCCTCTGAAGAAGGCTATCGCCGAAATCCAAGCACAGAAGGCAGCGCCCAATCCTGGTGGCTGGCACTGGCTGCAACCGGTCGTGTTGTTCCTATCGGACGGTCAGTCGCGCGTCACCGACAAGAACATCGACGATCTGCATGAGATCGCCAATGTGGTAGCTATCGCTTACGGTGATGATGCAGACCAGGCAACACTGGCGCGGATCGCAAGCGATGGTCAGGTGCATGCCGTGGGCGCCGATTCAGGTGCCTTGCGGGCCTTCCTGTCGGTCGTGGGCCAGACCTTGGTTTCGAATATGCAATCCACCGTGTAATCCACAAGAACGGTTCCAAATAGGAAGGCCCCGCTAGTTTCTGGCGGGGTCTTCTGCTGTCAGGCTGTCACAAATCCCTGTGAAAACCGTCGTATTTTCTAAGTCTTTCCAAACACGTATTAAAAGCCCAGCTCCCCCTCAGTCAGGCTTTGCTGATCATCCCTGCAAAGCATGGCGGAGCATAATCACGGCACCGAGGGCACAGGAGAAAACCCGCAACGACGAATTACTGTCGCAGGCGTGAGACGGATGCTGGGAATGATAGGCAAGAATTATGATGATGAAGACATCTTCGAGATATTAGAAGTTCTGTATGGCATCGCCGAAGAGGGTTTTGAGGCTTATTCAAACGAGCCAGAACGTCCCGACCCAGACGAATAGTATTTGGGCTACGGTAAATCGACCTCTATCCCAGTCCTGAACTGAGTTTCGAAGGTGTTCCATCCGTTGGACAGGTGCCCAGCCAAATTTATAAACACAGGTCTTTAGATCTGTTTTTTTAAATTTAATTGAGAAGCGGATACGAATCTCAAGCCCAGGGGTTCGATAATAAAGCCAAAGTCTGGCGACCGCAGGAAGCTACAGAGTTTGTGCTGTTTGAACCTACCGAGCTTTGAAGTGAAACGGAAAAGTGAAGGGACGGTAATCCCTCATCCCCAGCCAGACCTTTTTAGCCTCTCATAGAGCGGGGTTTTAGGATTTTTTGCTATGTTATCGACGTCCACGTTTTCGGTTCAACTTTCCCTGCGCTCGCTTCTTTTTAAGCAGTGCTTTCATGGCCTTGTTTGGGGCAGAGTCTTGTTTGGCAGGCGACATATCTTGCTGATAGGCAAATGACACCAAGGCATCAAAGCTTGGCGGCGTATCGGTTGCAAATATCTTTTGAGCAAGACGACCGACATTTTCAAGCACGGCCGCACCATCCGGTCCTATCAAGCCAAGGCGCTTATAATCCGCCCAATGCAACACTGTGTTTACAGCTTCGGGTGACGTTGTGCTCACGCTGCGAGTGGCCGTAAGCCATCGTTTCATCAAGTCCCCGACCATGTCTTGCGGAAGCACGTCATTGGTTTCGGAACCCTTCACCAAATTGAAGGTTTCAATCACCGTGTTCAAAATCTCAAAACCGCGCCCACCGGGGATGCTAATTTTTCCGTTGGTGTCCGTAAATTCACGAATGTATCGAATGATTGCGTCCGATTTCACACCGCTGCGCCAGAGTGAAGCAACTAAACCCGGCTCGAGCGCCAGTTCGTTCTTTGGGGCCACCCAGAAGGCTGTCACAATCGTAAAAAGTTCTGCCGCTTGATCAGCATCCAGGTCCCCCTCAGTGGTTCTCAGGCGGTGTCAGCAAATCGTGTTGGCGCGAGGGCCTGAAGCGAGTAGCAGCCTGAGCGCTTCGAGGTAGGAGCGGTCCGCGTTATTTCGGGCGGCGTGCCAGCGGCCATATGCGGCAAGGTTCTTC
>Ga0306910_1000311_pt1 | contig 27163 bp, 18 predicted proteins | sample AntRauMFilla2698_FD_190438 | JGI IMG/M metagenome (GOLD analysis project Ga0306910, IMG submission 190438) | Saline lake microbial communities from Rauer Islands, Antarctica - Metagenome Filla 2 #698 (v2) (version 2) | ecosystem: Environmental > Aquatic > Non-marine Saline and Alkaline > Saline ... | reverse complement strand
AATGTCTTTTGTCCTCTCAGTCTCCGCCGATCAAATCACGGACATTAGCAAAAACATAAGCGGCGGATCCAGCTCTCCTGATTTGAGTTTTTATGTCATGGTGATTTGTTGCCAGGAGAGCAGTGGGCCTTGCTTGGGCTGTTTGTGTGGGCACTGCTCTCCCGCTTGGGAGCGATGTTTGGGGCAAAATATTCACAATGGGAGAGCTGTCAGTGGAGGCTATTAATTTTATATTCACCACAAGTTTATCGACACTGAATGAGAGGGCGGGAAAAACCACTGTGTTTTTTCAAGGTGAAATGATGTCTTTATCCTCTCAGTCTCCGCTGATTGAATATCTCATATAAACCACTTTATGGGCAGCGGAGCCAGCTCTCCTGATTTGAGTTTTGTGACTTCAAAAGTTAGTTGGCAGGAGAGCAGTGAGCATTGCTCAGCTGTTTGAATAGGGCAATGCTCTCCCGCCCAAAAAGCTAATACATTTCCAAAAACCTCAACAGGGAGAGCTGTCAGTGGAGCCCATAAATTTTCCATTAGCCACAAATTTATCGACACTGACTGAGAGGGGCTGAGGGAGTTTTTGTGGCATGAATGTAAATCCATGCTGATCCGCCGATTGGCTGACTGATTAGCAGAAAGACTACATATCCACATTTACCTGCATTCAGGGAAGCAACCCCGAAACAAGAAGTATCGTCGGGCGAGTGGAGTTTTTGGGTTGGAAGTCTCTTCGGATTGTGCAAAAAAGGAAATTGTGGATGTGAGCGTTGGTCACCATGACTTCCGATGTCTTTTCGTGGAATCCCAGTTAAAAATGATAAGCCATTCTAACCGTCAGATTACGCTGCATTCCATGTAGCGAACTTGCATGGGGGCGGTAGGTGATGTTGAATAGATTGCCGACCATGGCTGTGAATTCAAGCTGATCTGAGATCAGCCACTCATAATTAAACTGCGTCAGAAAAAATCCCGGCGTTCCGTTTGGGTTTACGCGATTATCCTCAATTTCATCGTGAGATAAACGATCTTTGGTTTTCTCAAACGCGAAAAGATGTTGAATCAGAACGGAGTGATCTGAATGAAATTCAAATTCGTAAAAAAGTTCGCCATTGAGTGGTGGAATGCGATCGACAGGCTGAGTAGAATTATCTGGATTTTTGACATCCCCGTAAGCGTAATTTAGCGTTAATCCTGTGTTAAATTTATCTGAAGGAGTGAATTCAACGCGTGACTCGAAACCATAAATATCCAACTCTTTGGCGTTTCTGCTCTCGTACTCAAAAAACTCGTTTGTGCCCTGAATTTCATCATCATTTCTCAAAAATAATCCACTGCCGTTAACAAGTCTGCCGGTGGAATAGGTGTCAATCTTATCATAAAAGTGTAGCCAGAATACGTTCATCGACCAGTTCAGGTAATCGGAATCCCATAAAAATCCACCATCGATATTGAGAGTTGATTCTGGATTCAAATCAGGATTTGCGGTTTGATAAACATCTGTACCACGAAAACCAACCTCGCTTAAATCTGAAATATTGGGCGCTCTGAATCCGGTAGATATGCTGCTCATCAAACTGAGATTTTTGGTCAATTCAAACTGAGCATTTGCTGAACCGATGATTTTGTCAAATGATTGCGAGTAGGGATCATATCCACGTTCTGTGTGAACTCCTTCGAAAGGAATGTCGGCGTGAATGAAATTGTATCTGAGTCCGCCGGTTATCGTCCATCGATCTTTTTTCCAGTGCAGAGATGAGAACAGTCCGGCCATGGTATAATCTGATCCTGAAACAAACCGCGAAAGTTTCAGAGTGGTCATTTCTGTATCCTGATTTTGATCGAACCGTTTACTGGTGGTGTAATCGTAGCTTAAGTCGGCGCCCCAGTGAAGAATCCATTCCGAATTCAGCATGCTACGGGCGTCAAATGTTGTCTGCCATAGATGAGATGCGTTGTTGTCGGTTCTGACGGTTGGTGAAGCTTGAAAATCATAATCGAATGGAAAATTGGGCTCATTTTCAAAACCACGGCTGTTTCTGTTGTCTCCCAACATGTGATAGCCCGCTTTTAAGGTGTAGCTTTTGATCCATGAAAGATTTTCGGGAACGACATCGAGCTGAAGGTGATGCGCCTGAAACTGAAGCGGAGAAGTATTTGAATAAAAATAGTAGCGGGGAGAGGTGTCTTGGGGATCTTCTTTCACACCGTAATTCAGCACCATGCGGTCGAGCCGGGGCGTGTTGGGAATGACGGAATATGAATTTATAAACGAGATCTTTGCGCGTTCAGAAAGGCGAATTTTGAAATTAGCGCCGATGGAATAATATTCGTGATTGGCGATATCCAGATTTTCAGTGTAGGGAAACCAGAGATCTTCATTGGTTCCATCGGGCATATTGTAAGCAGAAAAATGTCGTCCGGTTCCGTACAATCGCATGGCAAAATCCTCTGAGTTATACTCGGTTGACAGATGCAGTGAGCGTTCGTCATTTCCGCCAACATTGAGTTGTGAAGTTGCCTTTGTATTCCATTCTGTGCTGTTGGTGAAGTCGGGGAGTTTCGGGCGGACATCCACGCCGCCGGCCAAAGCGTCGGTTCCGTAAAAGAGTGAAACCGGGCCTCTGAAAACAGAATATTCATGTCCGGCAAAAGGATCAAAAACACCAAAATATTGGTTTTGGGCCGAACGCAGGAAAGCGGGATTCACGCGTAATCCATTGAAGAGATACAATACTTTGTGTCCGGCACTTCCACGAATGTAAACTGAACCTTGACCCACAGAAGTTTCCTGAATAAACACGCCATTTTCCCCTTTCAGCAGATCGGCAGAGGTTGAGGCGGCTGAAGTTCGTGCCTGCTCCTCGCCAACTAAAGTTATGTTAATGGGATTGATTTCATCACCTGTTAACGAAATGCGGGTCGAGCTAAAAATGACGTCATCAACCACTAGTGAAGTTGGAACCAAGGAGATGAAGAGCGATTTTGTGGGCTCAAATACGGTAAGTACTCTTTTTTTGTATCCGACCGCCTGAATCGTAATTCTGGCCGGTAGCGAAATGTCGGTGAATTCAAATCGACCTTTTTGATCTGTAATTGCTCCGTTTTTGGATTGCTGAAGGAGAATATGCGCTCCGGTAACAGGTTGTTGAGTCTCTTTATCTTTAATCTGTCCGCTAATCTGCGCAAAAAGTGTGGCGGGGATGGAAAAGGTGAGAAGTAAAAAAAAGATGTTGGAAGAAAAGGCCGAAAAAATCTTCACGCAGTATGACTTGTTATGTTAAAAGGGATGAATTGTTGTGAGTATTCATGTGGATATTGAAATAGCTCAAATTTAAACAAATTAAGCACCCAACGCCGATTCTGCAGTAACATTATCATGTGATGGGGCATCCCCGTCCGACGGCTGAACAACCCAAAAATTATGCACCACGACAGCGCCGTCCGACGGGTTGGAAGGAGCTGGAAAGCAGAACCCTCGTCCGGCGACTAATTAGCAGACAGGTTACAATTCCACATTTACCAGCATTCAGGGGAGTAACCCCGAAACAAGAAGTGTCGTCGGGCGAGTTGAATCAGGGTTGGAAAGTGGTGTTGAATACCGGAAAGATATATAGGTTACTTATTTAAATTATGCAATTCCTTGCAGGCTTAAAGGACATAATAGTAAACACAATAGAGATAATAACCATCTTTTTGCGTTAATTATATGCTCGTAACAATATTTAAATATAAACTTAGCGATAATATTTTTTGTTATTTCAATAAGTACTGCATAGTTTCCTCTCGTAAATATTTACATCACACTCCCCGTAGTGCTATGGGTTAATTTTAATACTTATAAAACAGTTTTAGTTATGAAATCAAATCAAATCAAATCAAATCAAATCACAAATATTTATCGGTTCTTATACTGATGGTAAGTTTTTTATTTGTGGGTTGTCAGGATCAGGTAACTCAACAGCCCCAAAAAGATGAGGAAACTGAACCAAAATATATTCCTCCTCATGAAGCATCGATGGGATATGAAGATTTTCACACGCTAAATAATGAGTTTGCAGAACATCTTCCTAACCGCTTACATCAAAACAAAGAAACGGTTTTACGCCTTGTAAATGAGGAGCGTTTTGAAAAGACTGTTAATTATGTAGATGATTATTATGAAGTTCCTGTTGCCAATCTAAATGGTTCTCCCGCCAAATCGCTGGCAGAAAGTGGCGAAGGATATATCAAAGTATCGTTTCCTGATCAGGAAAGAATTTTTGATGTTTCATTAGTCCCGCATCTATCACATGCCTCACTAAAGAAAACTGCTCCTTACAATAATAAGCTTCAAAGTGAGGAGGTTTTTATAGCGTGGGATGTTGATCGGTTTTATATAGAAGAAGACGCTGAGGGAAATGAACTTTACCCGGTTACCTTTCCGGCATTTTCATTAGAAGATCCCGATCTTGAGGTAGATGTTACGCTATACAGAGATGGAACCTTGAAATGGGATGGAATTGTTCAAAAGAATGTAGCACAAAAAGAGTTACAGAACAGCGATCCAAGTCTATTATACATCACCACAACTGAGTGTACTACTTGTATTATTCCACCCGATGACGGGCCAGGCGGTGGGTTTCCTACTTTTGAACCTGTTACCGGTCCGCATTTAGCTATTGTTTCTATGATGCTTGGGAAATCAGGTGATGGGTCAGGAAACTCTGAACTGCAGATGTATATTGAAGAAAATGATAACTATTCTTTAAAGTTTTCGAAGTATTGGGGCTATGATTTTAAAGGTGACGCAAGAGATTTGCAAGGTTCAGATGGGGTGTACTATCAGGAACCAGATGTTAATCAGCCGGGAATCAGATACAGTTTTGCCAACTTACCGGCAGGTCCCGAGCACTACGCATGGCCACAAAATGAAGATTATTTATCAATAATACATTTAGGTACCACATTTAATCGTCTGTTCTTAGCTGATGATGATGCTGTTTATAATAAGTTCAATCACAGAACAAAAGAAACAGTAGTGGACACTCTCAGCACCTATGACTTCAATTCAAAAACTACTTATGATATCGTTCACAAAATTTCAGCGTATGATATGTGGTTTTGGGAAACCGGTAGTTCGGATGACCCTCTGGATGGCGGTTCATTAAGAAGAATTAATGATGCTACGGTGATCGCACATAGTGCCACAGAGCCGTTTACTGTGTACAATAGGGGCTTTGAATACACATTAATTAAGAAAATAGTTCAATAATAATTTGATTGCGAGGGGAGCTATCAACCGGTAGTTCCCTTCTCTCATTTCTGTCACATTTTTAAATTTTGATATAAATATGTATAAGTTGATTTTATTTATTTGTGCACTATCACTTTCTTCGTGTGATCTATTCAACAGCAACTCAGAGGATGGCTATGTTCACCGTTTCCCAATGGATAATGCTTTTACAATCAGTGGGATGATTGAATATACCGATAGGGATCAGTTTCATTACACACAGGTTTTTTTGGCTGATGTATCTAATAGCAAAATTGATAATATCCCTGATCCCCTTATAGTCCCCGGCCTCTTTTTTCCCGATGTGGGACGACAAACAACAATCTTAATGGGCATATTCCAATGGGAACCCACCCCAGTAACCAACGCGCAGGTAATGGTAAAAGGGCCACTGAACATGCTTGAATTCAATAGCACCGTGGAATTGGTGCATGAGCAGAACGGAGTGTACGGAGATGTGACCTCACAACTATCTATACATGTTGGAGGAGAATACGCACTTGAAATTCTCAGAACTGACGGAACTGTGTATAGGGACACAACCATTGTTCCCCCGCCTGTGCACTATGACATGCCAGATACCGTGCGTATTGAGATGGAGCTCGTCAGGCAGTACGGCCCCGAATCATGGCTTGAGGATGCTTGGGCGTCCGATACATCAGCTTTTGAAATCACCAATGATATTCCTGACCGTGTCATTACGCGTAACAGACCACGACTCTCTTTTATGCTTGATGATGGATATGCACTGAGTGATTATCCATACGGTGATCGGCACCCTTATTTTATAGAATTTTGGAGTTACGCCGAATATACTGCCGGATATTTTAAACGTAACGCTTACGTGCTTCCCAAAATTAGTGATGTATCCGATAGTTCTATCATTATGGAGGATATACAATGGGCTCAGGTTGCTCAGTTTGACGAAAACCTATCTGAATATCATTTACCAACCTATAATAATGTTGGGCAATATAGTAGTCTTTTAAAAGATGGTTACACATGGTATGATCTCCCCCATGACAAACAAGTTTATGCTGTTATGAGCTCATTTGATCCGTCTCACTTATACGATATGACTACCATAACCAAGTATGATGCGGAGGGGAATGTGGTGCCAAAGCAGGAAAGTAAAACTATAGGTGTGTGGGGCTCACGGGCAACCGTGTACGACCATGCTATTCTCATTCCTGTACGCGATTACGATCCCAAAGATTATGGCTGGACAGGAGATGGATGGTACTGGTACGATCATTATGACGGGGAGCTTTAAATGAAGGATAATAATCTAAATACGTTGCTTGGTGGTGTGGTTATTTTTTTAGTCTGTATTCTTTTTTCAGAAACCATCCACGCGCAACACAGGCTTAGTATTCAAACGGGCGCCACGCTTGCCCGGCACCACATCGATAATGATTCACAGAAATATAATATTGGTCCCATTGGGGGCTATTCGGCTGGAGTTTATTATCGCTATCGTTTTAACTTCGGTCTTATCCTTCAAGCCGGGGTGAATTATAAAACAAAAGGTTACACTTCTGATATTTCTGCTTATTCCCGGGATGGAAACATTCGAGAAGAAGCAAAAATCAGACTGCACTATATAAATACACCGTTATATTTTGGATATAGTCATGCGTTCAGTACGTTTAACCTCACATTAAAAACCGGCCCTTATATTGGCTATGGATTCGATGGGAATGTTAACTACAAAGTAACCTACCCGGATGGGTTCATTGACAAAGGCGAAGCGCCCGTATTGTGGGGATGGGAACGCGGAACCGGCGTTTACGGCCTCAATCGATGGGAAATTGGAGTTTCTTCCGGCATTACTATACATATTAAAGATTTTGACATCTCACTTCTTCATACGGCCGGACTAAATGATATTTCATATAGCATGGATGAAATTACATCCAATCGGGTTTGGTCATTATCTGTCGGGTATAATCTGATAGCTCTTTTCAGGTGATTATATAAATCCCCGTCCGACGGCTAAACCCACCCAAAAATTATGCACCAAGACAGCGCCGTCCGACGGGTTGGGCGAAGCTGGAAAGTGGTGCTTACAATCGACTTCTGAAGTCACTTCGGATACGGTTTTGGTGGTTTAGTTATTGATATGGATTTGATTACGGCGACTTCCGATGTCTTTGGGTGGAATCCCCGTCCGACGGCTGAACAACCCAAAATTATGCACCAAGACAGCGCCGTCCGACGGGTTGGAAGGAGTTGGAAAGCGGTGCTTGCAACCGACTTCTGAAGTCACTTTTGCGAGCTGGAAAGTGCCGGGAAAAGTTGTGAGCGTTGATTACGATGACTTCCGAAGTCTATTTCTCTGTAATCAATAATATTCCTCAATCCACTGATTGCACAGATAGAGTGCTCGCGGGACGTGGAAGCATCCTTTGTACGGACCGCCTTTGAAGCGTTGGGAAACAGAGCCGTCACGATTCAGATAGCCGAACCATTCTCCGTGTTCAGCATCCGGGAAATGGGTGAATGTATAATTCCGGAGCTTATTAAAGCGCAGTAAATCTTCTTTTTCGTCAAACAGCGTTACGTTTTGGAGCAAACCGTACAAGGCTTCAGTGTGCGGCCACCAGAGTTTTTTATTCCATTCCAGTTGTGTGGGCGAGTATCCTTTACTGTCGAGGAAGTAGAATAGTCCGCCGAATTTCTCATCCCAACCTTTATCAAACGACCAGCGAATGATGTTAGCGGCAGTTTTTGAGAGTTCATCGCGCTTAAGTCGCAATGCCCAGTGTTGAAGAAACCAGCCTGCTTCGATGGCGTGACCCGGCACGAGCATGCGTCCGTCGTAGCTGTTGGCCATGTATTCTCCGTCGGGCCCCACATTCTCAAGAACCAGTTTTTTGTCCTCGTGAACATGTTTGAGCATCAGTTTGATGCATTGGTCAATTTCATCGGTGTAGGTTTCCACATCGTCATCACCAGCAACTTCCTCAATCAAATTCAGTAGAATCATAGGAATAGCGAGGGAATTCATCTCCGACTGACCTTCAAGTACCGGGCGACCGATTTTGGATATATCTTTGGTCCATTCCCACACGCGCTCGAGTTCCTCTTTGGCGATGGTCATGTATTTCTCTTCTCCTGTCGCTCGACTGAACTCCGCCAGAGCCATTATGAAAAAGCATTCTGAGAAAATTTTACGCTGAAGGTAGATAGGCTTTCCGTCACGGGCCATCTCAAAATAAACCCGGCCGTTTTCGCTGTTATAGGCATTATCCAGCAAGAAATCGATGCCGCTTTGGGCGAGATTCAGCCATTCTTGCTTTTGTTCAATCGTGCGGTACAACTTTGAAAACATCCACGCCTGACGTCCCTGAAGCCACACATGTTTGCGCGAGTCGTACACAGAGCCATCAAAATCGAGGCAGTTGAAATAGCCGCCATAGGCTGCGTCGGGGGAGAAACGCTCCCAAAATGGGATAACTGACTCATAAAGCTCGTGTTCAAATTGCTGTTTGAGTTGTTTCGGATTGAAAAGATGATCGGTCATTAGAATTTAATTGATGGTGAATTTCTTAATGTAAAGTCTGTGGATTTTTTATGATTGAGATTCAATCCACTTTTTATACTGCTTGTACAATCCGTGCGCGGACTGATACATTGAATTCGGACTCATAAAGTGGGAAAACTCAAAGGTAATAAGATTTTCAATCCCAGCCTGATGTGCCAGTTCCATTTTGTAGCGCAGATTTTTAAACGGAATGGGTGGAAACTTGATCGGCATATCGCGGTCGAATGATTCCACGTTGCTCCACGACTCAATTCCATATTCATCGGCGAGTGATTTGTGCGCTTCGAGGTACTGAGTGAGTTCGTCGTAACCAACCTGTCCGTCCTGAAATGCTACATAATCAATTACATCAGCGATTTGTTCGAAAATCTTTCTCCATTGAGCGATGTGATCGTCAAAACTGATTTCATCAACCGCAAATTGTTTTACGCCATGAACATACGGAGAAATTAATACTGGAAGATCTTTCAGCTGTTTGAGATGTGAAGCCATCTCCCGATACACTTCCACCACGCCGGAATCGTATTTCCCAATCTCATGACTAAAATACCAGCCCTGAAACGCGGGATGATCGCCATATTTTTTAACCACTTCTTCGGTAAATGCTTTATTGATCTCGGTTTCCTGTTCATACTCTTTATTCACCCAATATTTTCCTGAATCATACAGACCAAAGAAAAAGCGCATACCGCAACGCTCGGCTTCATCTAAAAAAAGCTGTACGAGATCTTCATAAACGGGAAAAATCTGCATCTCTCTCTGAAGCACTTCAGAATTAAACGTCGCATGCTGACGATAACCGGCACGAATCAGAATTACAGTATCGATTCCCACGGCCTTCATAGCATCAAAATCTTTACGCCAATCTTTAGCTGTCCAGTTTTGTGAGGGAATATCGTGAGTGATTTCGTCTAAAAAAGTTCCGCGAAGTTTAATCATGGATGATATTGGAAGTCGGATTTTAAATTAAGCTGCAAGAGACAGCGTCGGTAAAATCACAGTCTTATTGATAACATTATGACTGTGGATGTATGCATAAAGGTTGTGATATTGAAAATAATTTCAAAATAGAAAAAGAAAATATGGAAAATTAACTTAGAAAAGCGCATTTTGATCTATAAATTATGACGTGCATAATTCAGCGCAACATGAACTCAGTCGGATCATATTTGCCGAATTGAGTACATTTTAGAGTAGATTGTGAAATTGGTATAAATTAAGTTAAAGGCTTTCACAAGAGTAGCATTTGCGACGTAAATGCTATGGCGTGACGAGGAATTATTGCTACTTTAAATGAAGAAAAAAGTTCAATTAACAGAAGTTTTAGGGTATGAACATTCGTTCGGGAGGAAATCTTTTCTTAATCATTGCTTTCATTCTGCTGTCAGGTTGCGCTGAGCAGAAAAACAATTCAAATGAAGTAAAAATGATCAGTTTGCATGATGTCCCGACGGTGACTTATGACATTCGATACGCGACTGAAAATAACTTCACCGGAAAGCAGATCTACCCCATGCCCGGAGTTTTTTTAGTAGAACCGGCGGCAAAAGCCCTGCTCGATGTGGTTCATGATCTGAATCAACGAGGATTAAGTATTCGCATTTTTGATGCCTACCGACCGCTTTCAGCGCAGCGAAAATTGTGGGAGATTCACCCCGATCCGACGTTTGTGGCCGACCCAGCAACAGGCTCCCGTCACAACAGAGGAGCCGCTATCGATCTCACTCTCACAGATTTGAACGGAGATCCGTTAGCCATGCCCACCGATTATGATGAATTTACCGAAGCTGCCTCTCATGATTATGAAGACCTTCCCGATTCAGTTGTACAAAACAGAGAACTCCTGCGTTCGGTGATGGAAACGCATGGATTTGAAGCGTTGAACTCCGAATGGTGGCATTACGATTATCAGGGCTGGGAAGAGTTTCCGGTACTGGACAAAGATTTTGAAGAACTCATCAAGAAACACAGCAAATAATATGTCGAAAATAAAGAAAAAAGGCTGGTCGTGGATTCCCTCGCTCTATTTCGCTGAAGGAATTCCCTACGTGGTTGTTATGACCGTTTCTGTAATTATGTACAAGCGCATGGGTATTTCAAATACCGACATCGCGCTGTACACCAGCTGGCTATATCTGCCTTGGGTGATTAAGCCGCTCTGGAGTCCACTCGTTGATCTTGTGAAAACCAAGCGCTGGTGGATTGTTACTATGCAGCTGCTCATTGGGGGCGGACTTGCCGGAGTTGCTCTGACCATTCCGTTACCGTCGTTCTTTCAGTACACGCTGGCGTTTATGTGGCTGCTTGCCTTTAGTTCGGCCACGCATGACATCGCCGCTGATGGTTTTTACATGCTTGGTCTCAGCTCGCACGAACAGGCTTGGTTTGTAGGAGTGAGGAGTACGTTTTACAGAATTGCGATGATTACCGGACAGGGTTTGCTGATTATTTTTGCCGGATATGTGGAAAGTCAAACCGGATTAGAAACGGTTAGACATGCTGTTAACGCAAGTCCACAGCAGCAGATGGTAACCTACGCTCACCCCGATTCTTTACAGCTTGACCGCTCGGAAAGTGCACTTGAGATAAGAACGTTAAACGATGAGTTGGTTCTTAATACCTCATCAATAAACCGTGAGAAAGCCGATTCTTTAATTTCGTTTGCGAGTAAGTGGAATCATGAGAATGGTTTTGTTGTCAGAGAGGAAGCCTCGGAGTTGCAGTTAGATGAGAATGGGGAACTTCAGGGACCGTCGGCATGGCAGGAGTATATTGTACAGCCGCTTGAAGATGGATTAAGGTACGTTTTTGGTGAGGAGATTGTGGAAATTACCAACACAACGGCCGGAAATGTGGGATATATCTATTTTTATCTCAGTGAGAAACCTGTTGAAGGTGAACCGATTGTGCTAAACTTTGCCCGTGATGAGGGTGATAAAAGTATCTCGCTTGTTGAGGGTGGCCGCATTGTATTCAACGAAAATAACTGGGAAAAACCGGCAATAGCTGTTGTTCAGCTCGACCCGAAACTAAAAGAAGTAAGCTCCGCTTCATTTGTTGGAACTTCAGGAAATATTCCCCTTTCATGGTCAATTACATTTTTCATATTAGTGGGGATGTTTGTGATCTTCTTCGCCTATCACAAATTTGTACTTCCCTATCCCGCATCTGATAAACCAACAGCAAAAGGTGATGAACCTATTTTTGCGGAATTTTTCAGAACATTTGCCACATTTTTCAAAAAGGACAGAATCATTGTCTTACTCGGATTTCTGCTCTTTTATCGATTTGGAGAAGCTCAAATTGTGAAACTGGCATCGCCGTTTTTGTTGGATGGTGAAGAATTTGGCGGATTAGCTCTCACAACCGGTGAAGTTGGTTTTGTGTATGGAACCGTAGGAATGGTCGCCTTAACTCTTGGCGGATTGATTGGTGGATTTGTTGCGGCACGTCACGGACTAAAAGCATGGCTATGGCCTATGGTAATCGCAATGAACCTTCCGAACGCAGCTTACTTGTATCTGGCGACGGCTGTTCCGGATAATTTTCTTCTCGTAAACGCTGCCATCGCTGTCGAACAATTTGGTTACGGATTTGGTTTTACAGCGTACATGCTCTATATGTTGTATATGTCGAAGGGAGATCACCAAACGGCTCACTTCGCAATTTGTACAGGATTTATGGCGCTTGGTATGATGATCCCGGGCATGGTCAGCGGTTGGATTCAATCCATTCTCGGCTACGAGAAATTCTTCGTCTGGGTGTTGCTGGCAACTATTCCAGGCTTTATAGTTACCTATCTGATTCCGCTTGATCCAGAATTCGGAAAGGAAAAAGATGAAGAGGAAGAAGAACCCGCGTTGGAAAGTTGATGAGTTTCTAAATACAGATCAATGTCTGCATTACAGGCATTGATCTGCTTTTTTAGCGGGGGGATATTCGTCAAAAGAGCTCATCTTTAGAAATTGAAAGGCAGCGCCTCTGGCCTCAACAGAATAGGGCGTGTAGCTCTCAGTATCTAAGTTAAGTAATAATAACAATTAGAGGATTCCCGAATTTTCATCAACCCAAGAGGGGAAGTGAGGGTTTCTTTACAAAAAATTACGTACCAGGATTGCCTTTTTCAGGTATGACACTGCGATTTGACAGTTTTCTGGAGCGAGGAAAGAATTGTGCTACTCAAAAACCAAAGTCACGAATATTCGTATTCTTTTTTGACTGATTTTTTCGAATAAAAATAGTCTTTAAAGCTACGTTTTATGTAACTCAACTCTGAAATAGGCGCAGCTGTCAAAACGATGCCCGTAACCCGGGCGTTAATGAGTGAAAGGCCTTCGAGGGTAATTTCCAATTCATGAATGTTCGTCACATTGTGTCGGACCGCGATAATTATGCTATCCATTTTTTGAATAAGATGTGCAGAATCAGCTACAAGACCATAGGGCGGGGTGTCGATAATTACGTGATCAAACGATTTTGAAAGGTAGTTCAGAAGATCATTTAAAGCATCGCTTTCAATCAGCTTAACAGGATCAATCATCATTTTCCCTGCCGGAAGTGTGTATAAGTTTTCCAGCGGTGTGGAACAGATACAATCGGCAATTTCAGCCTGATCAGAGATAAGGTCTGAAACTCCTGGTTTTCTTGGGACGTCAAATATTTTGTGGAGCGTGGGACGGTGGAGGTCTAAATCGATCAATAAAACGCGTTTCCCAAAATGCTCCAATGTAGTGGCAAGGTTACATGATAGCGTGCTTTTTCCTTCACCTTTATTAGAACTTGTCACCAAAATGATTTTCCGCTCCTCATCTAAATGGTTGTGAAAAACCCTCATTCGTAGACGATTCAGGCTGTCGAGTAGCATGGCATCATCACTTAAAAACTGAGCAAGCTGCGCTGATAGATGATGTCCGTTTTTGAAAACAGGATCGTTGATTGGATTAGAAAGCTCGGAAAAATCTGGGATCACACCAAGCAAAGGAATATCCATTTCCAATAACTGTTCTTTGCCTGTAATTTTGTTATCAAAGCGTATTTTGAGATAGGTTATTGCGATTGAAATCGCTGCACTAATCAAAAATCCACCGAAAAACCAAATGAGGGGATTGGGTGAAACGGGTTCTTTCGGGCGTATTGAGGGATCGAGAATTCTGCCCTTATTCGATTGTGAGCTGTTCCAGAAATGGACTTCGGCGAGTTGTTTGGTAACATTGCCATACAAATTATTGGCTATCTGAATCTCTCTTTTGAGCTTAGAAAGCTGAGTAATTTTTGGCGGAAGGTCTTTAATCTGCCCATTAATTTCCGTCAGCTGTTCCTCCATTTTTTGAATGGAAGAGATCGTTTCAATTTTTTGAATCTCCAGCTCTTGCCGCTTTTCCTCCAACGACAAAATCATTTCATTTACCGAGTAGAGGTTTCCTTCCTGCTGCAACAGCGCAAAAGATAATCCTGTTGTGTCTGATAGCAGCGGAGTGAGAGTTTCTTCCAATGATTTCTGAAGAAATGCAATCTGCTCTTGTTCTCCAGTTTTAGCTTTTTTTAAAAACTCCTTTCCAGGCTGATTGTAGATAGATCTCTGTATTTGCTCTGTTTTTAGTTCTGCCAATTGAAACTGTATTGTTTCCAGGCGATTGCGTAATGATTTATCCCAATCTTTTTGTAAAAGTGAAGTGAGTTGCGCTTCCTGCTTTTCTAACTTTGCCAACGATGCATTCACCTGCCGCCGCTTACTTTCGTTATCAATTAGTTCGTCTTCAATCTTATATTTTTGCTCAAACCATTGAGGAAATTGAAGGTCAGGATAGAGAATGCGCTGATTTTCCTGAAAATGTTGAAGAGAGTCCTCAAGATTAGTTATCAACTTCAGCAATCTGGCTTCTTGTTTAACAAGGAATTGATTGGCTTCCTGCGCGGTACGGTTCTTATTTTCAGTTGAAAGTGCATTGAATTTGATAACAGTCAGATCACTTATCAGTTTTGCTTCACGGGGGGATAAGCTTTGATATCTGACCGTGACCAGTTCTGAATTCATCTGATCATGCTCCGTTTGCAGACCAAAGCGAATGCGCATCGCCACGGTATCAGAAGTGGTAAGTGGCATGAGCGTATCCTGAAACTGATGAAGAACGGGAAGTGTCCACCGCTCAGGATCATTTTCTTTAATTTGAAAAAGTGTATCTGCCAGTAATTCCCCCATGCGCCGGGAGTTAATGACCGCCAATTCATTAGCCAGACTCGATCCCAATCCCAAACCATAACTTCGGGTCAGTAGCTTTGAGATATTCAAATCAGTATTAACCATCTGTCCTTTGCTTCCAGAGATAAAAAACGTGGTTTTGGCTTCATACAAATTGGACTGTAGCTGAAAAAGCCCAAAAATGGAAGCAGAACACACCATGAAAAGTGCTCCTGAAAAGAAGATATGTTCTTTAAGTTTTTTTATCACAGTGAAACTAAATGACCTCAAACATCCGGATTAAATAAATCTGGTCTTTATTCATACTATACCTTCCTTTCCAGCAACTCTATGACAAGAAAATAGTTACTCACACTTAACGTATCCCCTTTTAATATCCCAAGCCTAACCGTTATAATATGAGATATGGTGTTGAAACCAGAGATATTTATTCCAAAAACGATTGATATCGGTTTTCCGTGCGTATTCTGTAGCCACAATGGTTTCAAATACGCCATTCAGATTTTTTTAAACCCAATTCCTTTACAACATCAACTAAGCTAAAATTAATCCATTATTAAGGTAAGAAATGATTCCTTTTGTTTACGGTTAAAGTAGTTATACAATAAGAGTTTTTATCAAATCAGATTGAGATCTGTCTTGGGAACTGATAGATTTTCTCTGTTTCAAATCTCAAAAAGTGGTACACTTCACGCCCCAGGTTGTTTCTGTTATGCTACTGATAAGAAACTGTTCTAATTAATAAATATCAAATAGTTAAGAAGATACGCTTATGTGTCAATTCTCCCATCTCCATTGCCATACTCAGTTTAGTATGCTCGATGGTGCCGCCAATATTTCTGATATGATCAAGAAGGCAAAAACCCACAATATGCCGGGTGTTGCTATTACAGATCATGGCAATATGTTCGGAGTGCCGAAATTTGTGAATGAGGCGAATAAAGCCGGAGTGAAACCGGTTATCGGTTGTGAGTTTTATATTACTCCCACTCAAATGAGCGATCGCGAAAACAGAAAGCGATATCATCAGGTTTTGCTGGCTAAAAACATGACCGGATACAAGAATCTGGCTCGTTTGTGTTCCTTTGGCTATATCGACGGATTGTATTACAAACCACGAATTGACAAACAAACTCTGGCAGAATATTCTGAGGGACTGATAGCGACAACCTGTTGTATAGCCAGTGAGATTAATCAGACGATCATTAACGGGACAGAAGAGGAAGCGAAAAAGCTATTTGAATGGTATGTAGATCTGTTCGGGGAAGATTTTTACATCGAATTACAGCGTCACGGACTAAAAGATCAGGATAAATGTAACGAGGTGCTGATTCGCTGGGCAAGAGAGTACAACGTGAAAATGATTGCCACTAACGATTCTCACTACATCGACCGTGATGATTCAGAGGCGCACGATATTTTGCTCGCGCTCCAAACGAATGCTGATTTAAACGACCCCAATCGTTTTCGATTTACCGATGACAACAACGTTCTGAACCGTGAATTTTATCTGAAAACACCTGATGAGATGAAGGAACTGTTTAAAGACGTTCCAGATTCCATCGACAATACCAATGAAATTGTGGACAAGGTTGAAAAGATAGACCTGTCTTCAGAATTGCTGCTTCCGTCGTACAACATTCCCAAAGAGTTTAATTCGATGGATGATTATCTGCGTCACATGACTTATGAGGGCGCCAAAAAACGTTACGGTGAGATTTCACAGGAGGTATCTGAACGGATTGAGACGGAGCTGGGAATTATTAAAACGATGGGATTTGCTGGCTATTTCCTAATCGTGCAGGGATTTACAACCGAGGCGAGAAGGCGGGGCGTGTACGTTGGTCCGGGACGTGGTTCTGCTGCCGGTTCAGTGGTGGCGTACACTATTGGAATTATAAACATCGACCCGCTGAAATATGATTTGCTGTTTGAGCGATTTTTGAATCCGGAACGCGTCTCACCTCCCGATATTGATATCGATTTTGATGACACCGGCCGTCAGGAAGTGATCGATTATGTGGTTGAGCAGTACGGACGGGAAAACGTTGCTCAGATTGTGACTTACGGCACTATGAAAGCCAAAACGTCGATTCGTGATGTTGGCCGCGTGCTGGGAGTCCCGCTTCAGAAAGTGAATGAAATCTCGAAAATATTTCCCGAAAAACCGGGACTTGATACATTTGACAAAGTTCTGAATCCCGAAAAAAACCCTGAATCCTATAAGCAGATTAAATCATTTTTCAACGATGAGGACGCCCAAGTCCGCAAAATGATGCAGTATGCGCGTGTGCTGGAAGGTTCGGCTCGTCAGACGGGAATTCACGCCGCGGGAGTTATTATCGCTCCCGGAAAAGTGTACGACTATTTGCCCGTTGCGCTTTCGAAAGAGAAAGATGTAATTACTCAGTACGATGGGCCAAGCGCAGAAGATTGCGGGCTGCTGAAGATGGACTTTTTGGGTTTGAAGACACTTTCTGTTCTCAAAACCGTCATCAGTTATGTTAAAACTAATTACGGGAAAGAGTACGATCTGGATGATATTCCGCTCGACAACAGCAAAACCTTTGAACTCTATCAGCGTGGAGACACGGTCGGGACGTTTCAGTTTGAGTCGGATGGAATGCGTAAATATTTGAAAATGCTTCGTCCAACTGAGCTCGATGATTTGATTGCCATGAACGCGCTGTATCGTCCGGGACCGATGGAATACATTCCTACATACATTAAGCGAAAACACGGAGAGGAAGAGGTTAAATATCCTCACGAAATGCTGGAGGGAATTCTGAATAAAACCTACGGAATTCCGGTTTATCAGGAGCAGGTGATGCAGATGGCGCAGGTGATGGGGGGATTTTCGCTCGGAAAAGCGGATATTTTGCGCCGCGGAATGGGTAAGAAAAAGAAGGACGTGCTGGACTCCATGTATCCTGAGTTCATCAACGGGGCGAAAAAGCAGGAGGTTACCCAAAAAGTTGCCGAGGAAGTATGGAATCAGATGTCAGCGTTTGCTGGCTACGGATTTAATAAATCGCACGCGGCCGCGTACTCGGTTGTGGCGTATCAGACAGCGTATTTCAAGGCCAATTATCCGGCGGAATATATGGCTGCCGTGCTCACTCATAATATGGGTGATATCAAAAAGGTGTCTCAGTTTATTGAAGAATCTCGCAGAATGGGCATTCCTGTGGATGTTCCCGATATCAATTCGGGTGAGGGACGTTTTGTGGCTAAAGAAAATCGCATTCAGTATGGATTAGAGGCGATTAAAGGAGTTGGTTCCGGAGCGGTTGAATCGATCGTTCACGAGCGTGAAGAGGAGGGTGATTTTACGAGTATCTTTGATCTTACTTCCCGAATCGATCTGCGGGCGTGTAATCGAAAATCACTCGAATCGCTCATTCAGGCTGGTGCGCTGGAAGGCTTCAACAAAAACCGCGCTCAGCTGATGGAAGTTCTCGATGATTCCATTCAATACGCCGCAAAAATTCAACATGACAAGATGATGAATCAGGCGAGTCTGTTTGGTGGGGAAGATGGGAGTTCGGGAATGCAGGAACCCAAAATGCCGGAAGTTAATCCGTGGACAAGCATGCAGCGCCTGAAAAAAGAGCGGGAGTTAATCGGGTTCTATCTCAGTGGACACCCGTTGGATAAATTCAGAGATGATGTGGATCTGTTCTGCACACACACGCTCGATCAAAAAGGATTAGATCAGTTAGATGACCGGGCAAATGTAACTGTGGCCGGAATTATCACGGCGGTTAAACGGGCAACAGATCGCTCAGGAAGACCAATCGCGTTTGTAACGATAGAAGACGAAGTGGATTCCGTCGAGATTCTGTTTTTTTCCAGAACGTATGATGATTGCATGAATTTACTTGTGGAAGATACGCTCATTGTGGTTGAGGGAAGCCTAAGCAAAAGGGATGAAAACGTGAAAGTGATAGCCAACCGTGTTGACAGGCTCGAAAACATGCGAGAACGCTATCAAAACCGCATCCGGTTGATGCTGACGCTGAAAACGGAAGAACTCACCGAGCAGGATCTGATCAATATCTCCTCGATGATGGAACGGTCGAAAGGGCAGACTCAGGTACGCCTGAAAATTGACAGCGTTGCGGCTAAAAAGCCTTTTAGCATGAGTGCCCGGCGGTTTGTAATCGATCCCACAAACGATCTGCTTACAAATCTCCGCAAGATTCTTGGAGATAAAGAGGTTTATCTGGAGAAGTTGTCGGCGTAGAATTATTTAATATTAGAAACGAAACGGATGGCAAGATGCGGGACGGCAGAGCCGATCCCTTGAGCTTTATTCCCATTAAAGAACGACTGAGCCGGCCCTTGAGATTTGGGAAATTCTTGATACTCTAAGCTTTTGCAAATAGAAACCATCCATCAACCCTCTAAGGACGGTCTCTGCCATCCTGGGATACAAACTAAGATTACAGAGTTCTATTTGTTTATCACTCACCGTCAGGGGAATTTCATGAAATTCCCCTGACGGTGAGTGATTTCTTAACGTTTATTGGGAAAATCACAAGATTCTTTGAACGTTTTTTAACCCATTTTTTCTATCTACACTCAAAGGGCGAGTTCTTTATGCAATACTTTTCCAACTACCCTCTAAGGACGGTCTCTGCCGTCCTGGAATACAGCTAAAATTCAGATTTATTTATATTTGATGATCGTCTTTAGTTTGGGACAGCAAGGTTAATTCCGGGAGTTATGTAAAGTTTTAGGTGGTTTTAACAATTTGTGAGCATAATTTAAGCTTAATTAACTGTATCAGATTCCGGCACGGAGGCCGGAATGACGTTAATTGCGTTATGCAATTAATAAAATGCGCAAAAAACGTCATTGACCCCTATAGAAGGTTTTATCGTACCGATGGGCAATTTTCTAATCAAATGTCTTCAAAATCACAAAATCAAACATAGACAAGAGTTATATTTCTCTTTCAGAATATTGATTGGTTTTCATCAGCTGAATTAAAGAACTTTAGCATATAATCTCACGAACTCATACGAAGAATCTATTATGGCAAACACACAAGAATTTACAGACGCGAATTTTGAAGAAGAAGTTTTAAAATCAGATCTACCCGTATTGGTCGATTTTTGGGCAGAATGGTGCGGTCCCTGTCGCATGATCGGTCCTGTTGTTGAAGAACTCGCTGACGAATACGAAGGAAAAGTTAAAGTTGGTAAAGTTGATGTTGATAATAATCCACAGGTTTCTGTGAACTACAACATCCGCTCAATTCCCGCTATTTACATATTTAAAGGTGGCGAAGTAGTTGATCAGGTTGTGGGCGTAGTTCCCAAAAATCAGCTTGTAAAGCAGCTTGAAGCTCAGATGGCTTAATTTTACTATCTGATTTTCAGATACCTTTCTGTCATATCAGGCAGAAAGCAGATCCATTTCTCAAAAATGGCATCGGTTTTGCCGATGCCATTTTTTATTATGCGAAATAGCGCAATCAATTTGCATCAAAACACCACACATTAAGTTTATGGCACATCCCAACTTTACAACAATTGAATCGATTGGCCGAGAACAGCTAATCCGGAAAATAGGAGCGCGTGATCGTACCAGAAATCAACAAGTTACATTTGGGATTGGTGATGACGCCGCCGTTATTCAGGTAAGTGACTTTAAATCGGTTGTTCAAACCTCAGAAACCTTTGTTGAGGGCGTCGATTTTGATCTTGTTATCTCACCACTGCGTCATTTAGGCTATAAAATTGTGAGTGCCACTATTTCAGATATCTATGCCATGAACGCTACTCCAATTGGTATTAACGTCAATCTGGCACTTTCCAATAAATTCTCTGTTGAGATGATTGAGGAGCTTTACGAAGGCATTGACAAAGCTTGTGCAGAGCATGGGATTGAGAACACCGGTGGAGATGTATCCGCGACTCAGGGGCCGATGATTGTGTCAACTGCTGCACTTGGTGAAGCGCTAAACGAGCAGCTTGTTTACAGAAGCGGTGCCAAAATGGGCGATGCCATCTGCGTATCGGGAGATCTTGGCGGAGCCGTGGCCGGACTGAACATTTTATTACGTGAAAAACAGCATTTTGAAGATATGAAGGGCGAAAGCATGCAGCCGGATTTGGATGACTACGAATATGTTGTCCGTCGTCAGCTGGTACCGTTTGCCCGCAAAGATATTGTCGATTTTCTTCATGAAAACGAATATGTCCCATCGTCCATGATCGATGTTTCTCAGGGATTAGCGCACGAATTACTGGCTATTCACCGACAGTCGAATGTAGGGTTGGAACTTTACGGAGCCGCATTTCCAATTGTACCCGACACGCGCAGAGTTGCCGATGAGATGGAAACAGATGTTGATCGTTACGCACTTTATGGTGGTGAAGATTATGAATTGATGTTCACCTATCCGAAAGATTTGGTGGAAGAATTGCTTGATAAACAAAAAGATATCACCATAATAGGAAGAGTTACAGAACAGGAAAATGGCGTGACGATCCAAATGCCGGAAGGAACCACGTTTCAGCTTGATGAGCAACAATAACAAGGCAATAAACACGGAACTTCGGGAGTTTTTTGTATCTTTTAAGGCTAACGAGTTTTATGGCGCATGTGTGTGCGTTACGCAATGCCCAACCAATGCATTCCCGCTAAAGAGATTTAGCTCAAATTGTTAATTATTTGATCAGATTCAATGTCAGAAACATTCAAAAAGAAACCTCAAAAGCCTGATCCTCAAAAAGGAGGAAAAGGAGATTCAAATAAACCCAAATTCCCCTCCATCTGGATTTACGTAGTTCTTTTGGTGGTAATGCTGGGGATTCAGTTCCTCTTCATCTCACCCGATACGGGCGGGAGAATTGCCTACAGTGAGTTTATCGATTATGTAGAGAAAGGCTACATAGAAGAGGTCACTATTAAGAACGGAATTAACATAACCGGAGAGTATAAGCCTCAAGCCGTTCGTGAGGGTCTCGTGGAAGTTCCTCAGCAGCAAAACAATAATACATTTCAGTTTCAGGAGCAGAAAGAACCCAGCTACACTTTTAATACAACCATGCTGGAAAATGACGAAATTCGTCCGCTCCTCGAAGAACACAATGTAAAATATGACGCCCGGGTTGAAGAAAACTGGCTTGGCGGCGTGCTTACATGGCTTCTGCCTATTGGACTTCTGGTGGTATTCTGGATCTTCATTATGAAGAGAATGAATCCCGGCTCTCAAATGCTCAATATTGGAAAGAGCAAAGCGTCACTCTACGAAAAAGAAGCTGATAATCAGGTTACATTTAAAGATGTGGCCGGATTAGAAGAAGCCAAGGAAGAGATTGAGGAAGTGGTGGAATTTCTTAGTAATCCACAAAAATTTACTCGATTAGGCGGGAAAATTCCCAAAGGCGTTTTACTGGTGGGACCTCCCGGAACAGGAAAAACCCTGATTGCAAAAGCAACTGCCGGTGAAGCTGACGTGCCGTTTTTCAGCCTTAGCGGATCTGATTTTGTTGAGATGTTTGTCGGAGTTGGTGCAGCTCGTGTGCGCGACTTGTTCAAGCAGGCTAAAGAAAAAGCACCCTGTATCATATTTATTGATGAAATTGATGCCATTGGACGAAGCCGGGGTAAAGGTCAGGCGATGGGATCGAACGATGAGCGTGAAAATACGCTCAATCAACTCTTAGCTGAGATGGACGGCTTTAACACCGATAAAGGTGTGATTCTTATGGCCGCCACCAACCGTCCAGATGTATTGGATTCCGCGTTAATGCGTCCCGGTCGTTTCGATCGTCAGATTATGGTGGATAAACCTGATCTCAACGGACGAATTCAAATTCTTGAAGTCCATACCCAAAAAATCAAAATGTCGGAGCATGTGGATATAAAACTGCTTGCTTCGCAGACGCCCGGATTTGCAGGAGCCGAACTGGCTAATATGTGTAATGAAGCCGCTCTGCTTGCTGCCCGCCGTGACAAAGAAACCGTGGAAATGGAAGATTTTCAGGATTCTATAGAGCGCGTGGTTGCCGGACTTGAGAAGAAAAACAAACTTATCAGCCAAAACGAACGTGAAATAATCGCTTATCACGAATCAGGTCACGCTATTGTCGGCTGGTTCCTTGAACACACCGATCCTGTTCTGAAAGTGAGCATCGTGCCCCGTGGATTATCCGCATTGGGATACACGTTGCAGACGCCTCTGGAAGATCGTTTTCTAATGACAAAAGAGGAGCTCAACGATAAAATTTGTGCTCTGCTTGGCGGACGAGTGGCAGAAGAGATTGTATTCGGACGCATCTCAACCGGAGCTCAAAATGATCTTGAACGTATTACAAATATGGCGTTCTCGATGGTCGCTATTTATGGAATGAGCGATGAGCTTGGATATATCTCCTACTATGATTCTAATAATCCCGATGGTAGCTTCGGCTTCAACAAGAAATATTCGGATGATACGGCGATAAATATCGATAAAGCTGTTAAAAATATCATCGCGGAAAATTATGTGCGCACTAAAGAGATGCTTGAGAAGCACAGAGATCATCTCGAAGAGATGGCCAAAACGCTGCTTAAAAAAGAGATTCTGGAGCCCCACGATTTGATGGAATTACTCGGAGAACGGCCCCATGGAAATTATCCATTGTCGCTTGAAGAGAGTTTCCGAATCAAAAACTTCAAAAATGGATCTGCCGACGGTAAAAAGAAAAAAGCCGAAGAGGGAGATGATGAGAAAAAAGAAAAAGATATTTCTGATGCAGAGGTCGTTGATACGGATACGGAATCAGAAACAGACGCAGAATCTAAATCTGAAAAGGTGACAACATCTGAGGAAGACAATAAATCTGATACCGATGAAACAAACACTGAGTCGGTTGAAGAGAAAAAGTCAGATGAAGAATCACCTTCTGAAGAAGATGAAATGGAGAAAACTGACAAGAAAAAGTAATTCTAAAGTAAATTCTCTGATCAATTGATTTTAAAAAAGGTGATGTTGCACAAGCGCTGTCACCTTTTTTTATTATGTTTTGGTGGTAAATATCCATCCTGAGCGAAGTCGAAGGATGATGGGAAGAGTTAAACTTTAGGCTAATAATAATTGCCAATACTCTCCAAAAACAGTTGAAATCAAACAATGCTCGTCGGTTATTTACTGGCTAAAATCGGACAATCAGCCTCCTCACAGTGTTTAGTGGGAGTCAGGTTGTTTCTACCGTGTGTTGGCTTCCTCCGGAAGCGTGAGTGGGATTTAGATAGTGATTTTGGTCAAACAGATGAACAATTTTAAATGAGGGTTTCCTAAAATATTGGGCTGAACAGCAAGCCAAAACCAAATCAACATCCGAAGATCTCAGTCTAAAGTGGAGGTATAAAAATTCTGATTTATGGTTACACTGCAATGAAAAGTAATTGCCCAACACTCTCAGGAAGTTGTAAAAAATACCCAATGCTCGTCGGTTATTTACTGGCTAAAATCGGACAATCAGCCTCCTCACAGTGTTTAGTGGGAGTCAGGTTGTTTCTACCGTGTGTTGGCTTCCTCCGGAAGCGTGAGTGGGATTTAGCTTTAAATCTTTTTAAGAAAAGTAGCCTTGGCAAGTTTACGTTATTGTTGGTAAAAGCTCTTTTTTGACAATAATATCATTATCAATAGTGAATGCTCAACTTAGAATAGATCTCTCACAAAATGGGAAAACAGGCGGGGCAGTATTTTTCCTGTATAATCAGTTCTATATTTTTCCAAAATGTTTCCACAAAATAACATCAGCTATTTGAACACAGGTCGCAATTTCGTTAAACTGTTGAGATAAAATTACAACCATGTTTAATGAAGTCCACCATGCTCTCCGAAGCGACTAAAAACCGTACGCTTGATACGCTTGCGAAACTGTTAAAAAAATACTCTGCGGATATCATATCCGCTAATCAAAAAGATCTGGATGAAGCCGAAAATCTCGATCCCACACTGCTCGACCGCCTCAAAGTAGATAAGAAAAAAGTAAACGGGATGATTCGCTCGGTAAAGGAAGTGAGGGCGAAGGATGATCCGGTTGGCAAGATTCTGTACAGCTATAATCATGAAAACGGGATGCACGTGGAAAACCGCGTAGTCCCGTTTGGGAAAATCTTGATTATCTATGAATCCCGTCCTGATGTGACGATTGAAGCGGCCATTTCAGCATTTAAATCAGGTAACAGAATCTTGCTGAAGGGAGGAAAAGAATCCCACAACTCAAATACGTTTCTGGTTTCACTCTGGCATCAGGCGCTGCGGGAAAATGAGATTGGTGAAGAGTTTGTGACCTATTTGACGCTCAATAGATCCCAAACCCAAAAATTACTTTCAGAAAACACCCATAATCTCGACCTGATTATTCCCCGGGGCGGAGAAGGACTTATTAATTTCATCAAAAAGAATAGTTCGGTTCCTGTGATTGTGAGTGGGCGTGGAAACAACTTTATCTACATAGATGAAGAAGCTGATTTCAAGATGGCAGTAGACCTCGTGCTGAACGGCAAAAGTCGCCTAAGTGTTTGCAACGCCATTGATAAAGTCGTTCTGAATAAAAACCTGACTGATTTTGATAAAAAACTGAAGCAGCTTATAAGCGCGTTGAAAGAGAAAAGCATTTTACTTTACGGAGATGATGAGAAGATCACAGATCATGCGGACGTTTCTGAAATCCCCGATGAAAAGATGTATAAAGAAGAATTTCTATCGGCTAAGATGTTGCTAATTTTGGCTGAGTCCACTGATGAAGCCATTAATCTGATTAACGCTCATTCCGGCGGACATTCTGCTGTGATTGTCACCTCAAACAATATGACGGCAAGAGAATTCCTCAATAATGTGGATTGCGCCGCTGTGTATCATAATGTGTCGTCACGTTTTACTGATGGTGGTCAGTTCGGATTTGGTGCTGAAATGGCTATAAGTACTCAGAAACTGCATTTCAGAGGTCCTGTGGGACTAGGCCAATTGGTTACAAATAAATGGTTTATCACAGGAGACGGTCAGGTTCGGAAATAATCAGCATGAAAAAATCAGAACAACCCAAAAAGCCACTGTTGGTGGTAAAGATCGGAACGAGCACGTTAACGGCAGGGACTAAGCGTATTTCTCGGGGAAAACTCGAAGATATTGCTCGCCAAATTGAAATTCTGCGGGAGAAATACAGCATTGTATTGGTGTCGTCGGGAGCCATAGCCACAGCACGGCAGTATGTGGAAGTCTCCAACTGGAATGAGCTGGTGCAGAGTAAGCAGGCGCTTTCAGCTATCGGTCAGCCAAGGCTGATGCAGATGTACAGCGAAGTTTTCAACGACTTCGGACTCACCATCGCGCAGTGTTTAATGACCTATCGTGATTTTGAAAATGAAGAATCACGACGAAATACACTAAATACGATTGATGAGTTGCTCAGACACAATTTTATCCCGGTAATTAACGAGAATGACACCACCGCGGTAGAAGAATTAATTCTCGGAGATAACGATAAACTCAGCGCTCTGGTGGCAACACTTGTAAACGCCGATGCTTTGATAATCGCTTCCGATGTAGATGGAATTTATGATAAGAATCCTCACATTCACTCCGACGCTAAACACATTACGCATATACACGATCTCAAAGGGTTAGAGCAGGTGGTTGAAGAGCGTGAAAACGGTCTTGGAACAGGTGGAATGCAGTCGAAGCTCGAAGCCATACAGATCTGCTTTGAGCAAAACGTAACTGTCTATTTGGTGAATGGCGGAAAAGGTAATTTTATAAGTGCGTGTTTGGATGAAGAAATTCCATCCACGAAGTTTGTGAAAAGTGATTGAGTAAATACCACCCAAAGACTTCGGAAGTCGCCGTCATCAACGATTAGACACTTATTTCACTGTTTTTAAGCTTATTATCAGGACTTCAGAAGTCGGAAATTATCTCCATTTTCCAATCAAGACTCCACTCGCCCGACGACACTTCTTGTTTCGCGGTTGTATCCCTGAATGTGGGTAAGTATGGAAGTGTAATTTTTCTTCTAATCAGTCGCCGGACGAGGGTTCCAACCCTCATCGGGCGAGTAGAACTACCCAAATAATTTTGCGCCACGACAACCTCGTCCGGTGAGTTGTGCCACCCAAAAGTACAATCAACGAATACCAA
>Ga0306910_1000310_pt1 | contig 27188 bp, 14 predicted proteins | sample AntRauMFilla2698_FD_190438 | JGI IMG/M metagenome (GOLD analysis project Ga0306910, IMG submission 190438) | Saline lake microbial communities from Rauer Islands, Antarctica - Metagenome Filla 2 #698 (v2) (version 2) | ecosystem: Environmental > Aquatic > Non-marine Saline and Alkaline > Saline ... | reverse complement strand
AACTCCACGTATCACCAGAATCAGTTGATTTGCTGTACACACACTGACCAGTACTATCACGATAAAAGTTATAACCAACAGCATCAGAGACAAATACAGTCTGGGCACCAGTATGGTTAAACGAACGATCGTCAGCGTTGGCGGTAGAGTCGATCGTGGTTACCGCTGCATCAGCAATACGTGCATTAAGTAGACCAGCAAGTAGCGTCACACCAAGCGTATCTAAAACAAGCGCACCTAGAATGAGTGCGGTAATACCCCTGTGTACATACCTAAAGCTGCGCAGTCGTTTCATAACTCCGATACCCTATTCTACCTCACTATGGGTCAGTATTTTACTGGTCCTGTGTACTTGAGGCTTGATTATCTACTTGTTCTTGGTTGAATTCAGGTACCACTACGTCAGGTATTGCAGCCTGCTCAATGACAACATTATTTGTAGTTGTGCCCTGTGTTGAATCGTCAGGTCGCAAGTCTAGGTCAAAATCTGCCACTTCTACCACAGGTGTCGTGGTCGCTGTTGAACTAGCAGTCAATACCAAGTCGTCTTCAGCATACTGCACCACGTCATCAACTGGTTCATCTGTGTCCAGATCAGTATCAGAGGACAAATCTTCTTCCGATTGTGGGTTAGTTGGCAATGCTCGTACCTCACCGGTAGTTTCTGGGCTTGGAATATCGGCCGGTAACTCTCGCGGGATACGTTCGATTGGGATGACTTCACCAGTAACCAGGTCAAAACCCTTCATCACGGTGTCGCCATTTTGGTACTGTGCTTCATACATAACCAACATCCGAGGGTTTGCAACCGAGACACCATCGGTATCCTTGATTTCGTTAAATACTTCACTACCGATGTCGTAGGTCATCAGCGACTGGGTTCCGTCACTTGAGCGAACGTTCCAAATGATCAAGTCACCACGAATATGCGGTGCGATGTCATGCTCTATTGAATCGGTAATCTGTGTTTCGACCCCTTCGTCGAGCAGAATTATCTCCCAATTATTTTGTACCCATCGTTGCCAGACAGTATACGAACCATTTCTAGTTGGTTCCATGTTATTAACAGACGTATCAGTAATCTGTTCTTCGGTACCGGTATCGATGTTGTAAGAAATGATCTGATATCGATCAGCAATCAAACGATGCCACACAATGGTTTTTGACCTGGTGTCGTAGTAAGGTGACGCATCATCCACAGCATTGTCTGTGATCTTCATCTGCTCACCATTTTGAATCACATATATCTCCATATCACCAGTGGCATCCGGTGCAGCGAACAAATCATTTTCTGCCATCGTATCGTAAGAAATCTTTTGACAGTAGAAACTTCCGTCTTCAACTTCAGTACATTCATTTTTATTAAAAGCAAACATGTTATCTGTTTGAACGCTTGACAACAGCGTCGGTTCAGACGGTGCCTCAGCTGGTGTGGTTGAGCCTACAGCATTAGAATCGCTATCAGCATCATCAGCTGATTGACCTGAATTTGACGCTTCCTCTTCCGTTGTTGTGCTGGCAGTAGACTCCTGATTAGAACCAGTTGAACTAGCCGTACCTGCCGCTCCGCTATCTGCAGTATCTGAAGAACTACTATCACTATCTGAATCTGAAGCAGTTGGTTGAGTTGAGGTGGACGTTGTTGCATTATCGTCAACTTCATTGTCACTGGCTGGAGACACACTATCACTAGACTCTGCCTGAGTGCCAGAAGTTGATGTAGTTGCGTTATCTACTGCAGACTCAGGTTCAACTGACTCTGACGTTTGTTCGCTATCTTCATCTGATGACGGCAAAGAGGCATCTGGTTCTGCAGTTTGCATATCAGCCTCGTCGTCACCATTATCACTGACATTATCAGGTAGCACAGCCTCATCAGTGGCTAGGTTTCCGCTCTCACCAGAGTCGCTTTCATTAACTTCCGTTGGTTCTAAAATCTCTTCCACAGCAGTAGCTACTGGTGTTTCAGTCTCATTTTCTTGGGCATACGTAAAAGCGACTGGCTGTAAGAGCAAGCTTAGACACAACAGTAAAGCAGCTCCAAAAGCTACGTTGGTCGTAAAGACGAACCTATACACACTTAAACCATACAAAGCCCGCTGCGATCTTTGGTGCAGGGTGCCGGTACTGTTGGGTGGCTTATATTGTGAATATACGTTGTTATATAAGGTTTTATTGATGCTTCTTCTTGTCATTTTTAATGATATTTGACTGTGTCAAATAGCCATATATTATTCCCATCACATACTAATTCTATCAATATAACCAGGGTATCCCCGGTGTTATCAACACTGTTTTACACAGGTGTTAATGGCTACTGTAAAAAGTAGTCAGCTAGGATTATCGAGAAATCTCGAAACGTCATTCTACCGTCTTTATTAAAATCAAAAATTTGTGAACGGTTGCTCCATGCACCCATAAACGCACTAATATCTTGTAGTGTTACCCGACCGTCATTATTCAAATCAGTCACCATTTTTGAGGCAATCGCAACTTTAATTTCCTCTTGCGAAGTATTCTCGTCAAAATTAAACAAGGCGATAGTGTCGTTCGGTTGCTTTGTTACTGCGACCTTGGCACCAGTACCGTCCCCCGCCACCAAAGTAACGTCTGACAGCGATACTTTATATTGACCAGTCTTTAGTGCTCGAAAATTAATCGTTGCTATTTCGTGCTTACCGATAAAACCTCTTCTAAACGTACCGCCACTTAAACGCACGGTAGAGGGTGTAACGACAGGATCTTGTGTCCAGATTGTTAAAACAGACTGCCCGCGATCAACACTAAACACTTCTAGTTTATCTTTAGGAAATTTGACTGTGATATCAACTGCATTTACCGGAACATGGGCTGAGGTTAGTACTCGCACCTCAAATAGCTCCCCGCTTTCAATCGCTTGCACGTTAGTTTCTAAAAGAACAAATGAATTACTTGTTGCTGACAAAGATAAGGCACCTAGTAAGGTAGCGAATCCAAGCACCGCCGGAAACATGTATCTCACCGTAGTGGCACGATCTCTATTAGCACGATAATGCCTATATTTTGCCGTGATTTGTGATCGCATGTTCATATCCTATTGATCAATAAGTTCAGCTCGAAGAGTCGAGGCTTGTATGTTAGCTCGAGATAATGTTTCTTGGGTAGTTCTCACATTATCCAAAATAGCCAACATGTCTGGTGAATCAGCCGTATTTCCATCTAAAAGTGAATCGATGATGGCTTTTTGTGCGATAACTAACTCGTAAAAAGCCTGACTTTGTGTTATTTCGTAAGCAAGCAATGTTTGCCAAGAACGAACCGCATAGGTGTTGACGGCATTTGTTCCTGAGACTGTAGTCAATTGATCTGCGTAATTAACAAGAATCTGAACTTCTCGGCTAAATCGGTCAACAACGATCGCTTTGCGCTCGGCCTGAATATGAGCACAAGCACTAAATAAATCATCTAGTTCTTCTAACTCCGCTTGAGGCAAACCTGCATCGAGTTGACCTAATAACGAATCAAAGGCTGCTCGTTGCGATTGCGGGCAATCTGTAACCTTCACACCAATTGTGTTCACTGTTCGGTTTTGTGCCACCTCAACTGCGATATCTTGCAAGACCAATGTATGAGCATTGATTTGTGATTCTAAGGTATTCTGATATGCCTGGGTTCGCTGCGAAACAATCAGCATACTAAGTGCAACCGCCCCCAAAGTTATCACCAGCAGTAATAGTGGGACTGTATGACGTTTACAAAATGATTGTGGTGACATAGGTATTATTCAGCCGTTAATTGAGTAACATCTTTAATTTCCTTCTCGACTTTTCGCTGCGAATTTTGTAAAGCGCGATCAACTACTTCGATCATTTCTGATTCAGCCTTTGTGAGTTTTTTGGTTTTTCGAGAAGCTTGTAGTGAAGATTCCTGATCACGCAACATAATCTGCAGGTTAGTAAACTCTCTATGTAGAATATCTAAGGCTTCAACAGACTCTATTCTAACCGTACCTTTAAACCGCCGGTACACAAACAACAGGTACCAGATACCAAACACAAGCAGTAGAGCCAACAGTATAAGCGGTACAATAACAGACATTGCATCTACTACTTGACCGCCAATTCGAACATACCCAGGTTCCTGGACTGCGATTCTCTGATTATCTGATAAAGCACTTTGTGCCCCATATTCATCGGTTGCCTGGGCCGATATTTCATACACACCACTATATAGCTCACCTTCAGGAATAAAGGTAAAGATACCGTCAGCATCGGCCGTGACCTCGGTAATGTTAGGCTCATTCCCAATTCTATTAAAGTATAGGGTTACAAGTGAATTTGGTCGCGTGAGCCCTCGAATAACAGGAATTACATTGGCGCTCATATCGCTTGGGATATCAGTAAATACCGGCTTTTCAAATGCCTCGATCGTGATTGAGTACGTACCAATTGTACTATTCCCAGCCGCGTCATAGGCTTCTATAATGATTGCATGATACCCAGGCTTAAGAACTGGTAAAGTAATTAACCCAGCATCAGCCTCATCGATGAATTCAAAAGGTTCAGCTTCATTGATTTTCACCAAGTAACGCACCACACCGGAAGTTTCTTCATTAGTTGTTACTAGTAAGACTTTTTTAGGATTGGTTGTTTCAGTGGTGGTGGCTGTCGTAATAGTTACATTTCCGGGTGCGATGCTATCAACCGCTAGGCGATAATGTGTGATTCTTCCCCACCCATCTGCATTACGCAACTGTAAATGGAAATACGACTCGCCCTCAGGTAAATCATCGAGCGATATTGAGCGAATAGGGTTGTCGTAAACATTAGTTGGTACAGTTGTCGATCGACCATCAAGTAGTGTGCGCACAGCGGTAATTCCAGCTGGTAGAGTCCAACTCAACTCAGCCGTTGTCTGATTAGACCATTTAGATGGATCAGGATGAGTACTTGAATCAATCACTGGCGCACTTGGGGTATTTGCTGGAGCGACGTATTCAATCACCTCTGGAACTGGTGCGGTTGATGCTGCTTGGGCAGTATAAGAACCGCCGTTCATACTAGTTAGAACATTTGTACCACGACCATCGTTTGCTAGTACTGAACCGTCTGTAAAAGAAACTCGCGGTGACCCGGCATTTTTAACTCGAAACGTGATTGACAGCACGTTACCAACGCTACCACTATAGCCAGTAGGCACCCCACCACTAAAGTTAACTGTCCCAGCGGTGTTAGAAAAAGATGGCTCTGCTACCCAAAGATTAAATATTGAGCCACTACGGGTTACCGATACCACGGACAATTCATTTGGGTTGAATTTGACCGTCCCTTCAGCCGCATTAACAGATTGCCCCTCAGTAGCAATCTGAACCCGGGCAGTAAAGGTACCACCCACCTGATATACTCCCGTGTCAGGAGTAATCCGTAACGCTGCGGCGTCAACACTAGTCACAAAGGCTAGTGACAGTATCAGCGCCAGAAATACTACCTTGAAATACTTGCTAATGTGACTTATCATAATTGTTGTTATTATCAATTACTTCGAGATCATCGTCTGCATGCATAACTGGCTCATCCGGTGCTGTAAATACACTATCCAAAGATAACTCTTCACGCTCTATCATCTTTCTTTGGTAAAAGCGTACAAAACCAAAGATAAGTACCAATATACTTATACCAAGCAAAGTTAGTAAGGCAATGTGGGTAATTGGGGTAGTTCGCATAGCATCATCTGGTACGAAAGTTGCAATGTACTCATTACCAGCTTTGTCGATGGCTTTGACCCGAATAACACTATTGAGGGTTTGGTCTTTGAGAATGAACGGACTACGTGCTTCTACCCACGGAGCACTTGCGCTACCCCAAGTAAAGGTACTAAGTCTTGAAGTTGTTTCTTCAATCACTTCGTACCGATCAATACCAGTCTGCTTATCTGTCGTACTAAATGTTATATAGTATCGGTCTCGCAAAGATGGCGAAGATTTTTCAAGTGAAATACTAAATGGCTGCGGGCTAATAGTGTCGGCCGCTACTAAATCCTTCCATGGGTCAAGCACATCTGTACTGAGCTGTGGCAAGACAGTTATTTCCTTGGGATATAACTGTAATTCTGCCCTAGTTCCAAATCCATCGTTAAGATATGCGACGGTCTGATCAGTAAAATTAACCGAACCCGTTATGGTTGATCCATCTGTCGATTCAATAGCTGTAGTTCTAACAATAATATCAAATACGTTGTTGGTGAGCCTGGGGTCACCAGCGATCCGACCACAATATCCGTTAGGAATGCCACCAGCAAAGGTTATCTGCTTACCATTATCGCTAATAGTTGGTGGCTCTACCCAGATAGAAAATATCGAATTACCAAGCGATACGTCAACCGCTGACACAGGACCACTTAGCTGCAACACTCCTTCCGCAGCATTAATACATTCGTTTGCGGCCTCATCGGTATCGAGGCGTACCGAAATAACTTCAGCGTCACCTCTAGCTAAGGTTGACGATGCTGGATCGAGATACAACGTTGCTGCCAGTGCTGGCTGCGCCACAAGCATCAATGCTATAACTACCCCGAAAAACCGATTCATTTAGTAAGTATAGCAATCTCTTTGTAGTAAATAAGCCCCTATACACAAACAAAAAACCCACCTCGTGAGAAAATCTGGGAGATTTTCGCAAGCACCCCAGGGCAGCCCCTCTTTTCTTTCAGAAAATTCACTTTCACCATGCCAAATAATTTTCGTCGTAAGGAGATATATTATCGACATGGTGTACTGTGCCTGTAGGGCAGCCCACCACGATTTGGTGGGTATTGTTTATGCAAATAAACAAAAAACCCACCTCGTGGTGGGAGATAGGTCTTTTGCGTTATAACTCCAAGCTTAGAGTCCAATCTTCGTTAGAAGATTGGGGTTGCTACGTATGTCAGCGTAGCGGTGTAATCGTCTGCAGCTTCCTGCAGGGCGGTTATTTCAATCTTGTACAACACATTGGCTGTACCTTCACCGGCACCAGTAGCAGCTACTGGGCCACCGTGTCGAAACACTTCGACTGGTGTAGTTGAAGCTGAAACAAATTCAGTTCCACCAGTAAAGAAGTCGCCACCAGACAATGTGTCATCGTCTGAAGTAAGACCCCAGTGACCGGCTTCATTTGGCTGACCCGGTGTTCCACTTGGGGGATTCCATGTATCTGGAACGGTACTGAATGCACCATCTGCGTACCCATCTATGATTGCCCCGTTTCCAGCAGTAAGCTGCTGATTGGTGGCAACCGTAACAGCAAACCCGTTAGCAGCGTTAGTTGAAACTTCTAGCCGCTGTGCAGCTGACGTTTCAGTTTCCGCCTCCAGTTCACCGAAGTTGATTGAGCTTGCAGTGGTTGTGGTACCAGTTGTATCAGAACCAATCGTTGCTCCCGAAGCCACAGCATTTACCGTAAAGGTAAAGATTGTGTCAACAGTAGCAGATACCGTAACCTGATCAAGGATCATGACTCGAGTTTCTCCAGTGTCTACTCCAGCAGTAACTGGAATCTGATACGAGTTAACGTCAGCAACTGGGTTAACTAGCTGTTCATCTCCCCCATCGGCATTGAGACCAATTTCGATGGTAGTTGATGCACCAGCGTCTAGACTGGCACCATCACCAGTACAGAATTCGAGTGTGAGGATTGTTCCACTGAACGCAGCCCCAATTTGATCTGAACCAGTACAGTCAGCAGCAACAGTAAGATCTGTTGTAGTTGCCTGCACATCGATGTCTGTGAAATCTACAGCACCAACCACAAATGGTCCATCTGAGAAATCAACAGTGATAGTCTGACCATTGACAACTCCGGTTGGAGTAACAAATTCAATGGTGTGATCTGATTCGTTACCTGGTCCTGAATCAGACAAGGTGTTAGTAAGTGTTGTGACATTTGCTGCTTGTGCGAATTGCATTACCGGTAGTCCTAGTGACCACATGATAATTGCAATACTCGCTACGGCAGCGGTTGCTTGGAGCACAGAGAACGTGTTTGACGTTCGTGACATATGCTCTACGTTGTATTAGCTTACAGCGCTGACTCGCGTGGTGGGCAAGTCAGTATAGTGAGTAAACTCACCCGTGTACGTAGTCTCCACACCACATACACAAAATTCGACTGCAAACATATCCGCCTGGACACACGCGGCTGACGTGCTCGCATACGCAAAAGTAGCGTATGCTCAGTAATTTACTAAATGAAATTACCTCCAATGCGGATACTTATCCATTGTACGCTGAGCTGTACCAAGTTATGTTGTTTGTACACAAAAATTCTGATCTCTACCGTTACTACACAGTACAAAAAAGCTTATGACAAGGAACTTGTTGGTGTTTTACCTTAAGCTCAGTAGAAAAATACCCGATACGCTGGCTAAGCTTTTGTAATTAAGTTAACAAAAACCTCTTTAGATCATCAATCCGCTTTAACATTTTATAAGTTTTCTGGTCATCTTCCTTGGACAGCTCTGCTCTGGTAATTTCATATCCTTCTGGAATAAATATAGGATCCCAACCAAATCCAGCAATGCCAGCCGGTGAGTCAGGCACCCTCCCATTAAGGCTACCTGCAAAGTAAGTCTTGGTCACTCCGTCATAATAGCCAACTACGGCTGATCTGTCGTGACCATCTAGTAATCTGCATAATTGTTCATGAGTCAGCTCGGCTTGAAACGATTTTATGAAAGTACCCGGCAGCCTGCCCATGGCAGTAAATTCTAAAGATACATCATCGACTAAAACCGGTTTTTTAACCTGCTCATATGCCTGCTCTAGTTTGTGCTCCACTACGTCTTGTAATTCAAGTGATTGTATTTCATCTACACCAACCTTTACATGCTCAATCTCACGACCAATTAGCGCCGATAGATAATCTGCCTTCTTTTGGTTCCCAGTTACAAAATAGACTTCTTTCATCAATAAAGTATAGCAAAAACTACATAGATCATATGACAAGCCGAATCAAGTAACTCTGTTACCGGTAGGCAGAACCCACTGTTAGCTGTCTGGGATGGTGTTAGCACTTGTGCAAAAAAAAAGACACCTTCCACGAATGTGCGGAGGCGTCAGAGAAAGTCTGCCAGATCTTTATTACCACGTGAGTAATTGCATACATCACAAGCTATAGCGAGGTTGTCTAGATGATCATCCCCACCCTTACTTTTTGGAATAATATGCTCTAAAGTTATAAGCGCATTATCTACACCTAGGAACCGAACCCTGCAATAGCAGCAACGCCAGTTTTGAGCCTCGGATAAAGCATCAAGTAATAATCTACCAAGCTCAAAACTGCGCCAACGTATGTAACCTTTTTTGTCTAAAATAACACTACTATAACTCCAGGCAACTTCTATATCCTGCTGATGTCTAGATTTATGAGCGTAGACTCTTCTTACTGCTGCAACCACAGCAGTAGTTTGCTGTGTTGAAATTTCCATATCAGGCCCTCTTTTCTGAACTACTTATACAATAAGTTAATCTGCATGTAAACTTATAAAAAGTGACAGTATAGATATTTAGTATTCAAAGTAACCTTATTCACCTACCTTCCTCCTATTTTCTCCTAAAGATCGAAAATTCCTGACCTTCGTCAGGATCGGATAAAAAGACGCGCCTGCGTCTTTTTATCCGATCCAGTTGAATAGTAGGATCGAGAAGTCTTCTAAACCAACGTTGTTGTTTTGATTAATGTCGGCTGGGGGTGCAGAATCTCCACCATTGGTTTGCCACCAGAAAATGAGGATCGAAAAGTCTATTAGGTTTACTGATCCATCACGGTTAAGGTCAGACGGTTGTGTGGATTGGCCATCAACCCCGACAAATAGCTGTAGCGAGGTACTAAAACCACTTTCGGTTGTTAATGGTGGATTACCAATAATGCTCTTTGCCCTGAGGATGTGCTCAGAGATGCTCAGAGTCCCTGTATCAAGGTTAAACGACCACTCCCCACTCGCATTAGCCGTTACAGTCTCTACGGGGTCACTGTCGTCAATATGCAGCTCTACCGTTGCGCCGGCAGCACTTTGACCAGATACTCTCACGATATCTCCGGGATCCACGTTCTGGCTAACTACCGATATCGTCGGTGGTAGCACAATTCCTCTCAAATTTGTGATCGCACCTTGAGTCACGTCAAAAGTATTATTTATAGTACGAGAGCGAGTACCATTGGTATCAGTTGACCATATACCCAAAGTAGCTGTCCCAGGGTCTGCGTCCGTTGCAAACTCAAATTCGCCATCACTATCGGCGCGCACTGTACCAACTGAGTCTGTGTCTAGAATGAAATTTATTGTTCGTCCAGGGTACCCAACTCCCGAGATGGTGATTTGGGTATCACCCAACTCTCGAGTACTTCCTCCACGACCACCTGATCCACCGCCTGAAGAACCACCTCCACCAGAACCAGCTGGTTCAATCGTACAGGTAGAAGAGCAAAAGTCACCATCGTCATTATTACCGTCATCGCACTCTTCGTTAAAGGCACTCTGCAAAATTCCGTCCCCACAGTAAGGACCAAAAAAACATGAAGCATTGCACTGCCTACCGACTATTGTTTGACTATAGACGCCGGTCTCCCCCAGTACATCGCAATCCTCATTTGCGTCTACGATTTCATTACCACAAATACTCAACGACATTGAGGTGGTGGCAATCGACTGAGCAACACTTATGTTAGGCAACACTAGACATGCGACCATGATTATTGACAGCCAAATTTTCATACTATCGTTTTCGACTTTTTTGTCGCATAAACAAGAAGTACAAGACAGCGATTACTAAGGCAAAGATTGGTAGCAGCAGTGAAATTTTGTGGGCAATTGATAACCCGACAAAGCCAAAGCCAGCCGCTTGAGTGCTACCTTCTGGCAGAACATTGAGACTGAGGTCACCCTCTTGTTTTAGGTCATCACCGTTATAGATTCGGTAACGTGCGATATAACTACCGGCTGGCAACCTGGTGGGTAGCTCTGCTGTTACTGTATCTGTATCGTAAGGAGCGATTGTATCAATACTGCCAATATTAGTTACTTCTTCAAGTTGAGTTGTGCCAGTCTTATCGTAAATTTTGAATTCTACTTTTGAGGGAGCAATGTCAATATTACCGGTGTTTTCAAGTAACATATCAAACTTGATTTTTCCAGGAAAAAACAGCCATGCAATTTTAGAACCTTCGTTTAGATCAGCCAGAGAAATTTTACGAACTCGGAAATCTTCGATTCGTTTATCAATCACAGTTAAATCGATGTCGACTCGTGCCCCTAGTGAGATGTTTACTGACCCCTTTGCAAGTGTGTCTCCAGCCGGAACAGTTCTGATTCTAATGGCACCAGAATAGTCTTTGTACTCAGCATCGGCTGGTACACGAACCTGCACAGTCATAGGAATTTTCTGCAGACCCACCGGTAGCTCGATTTGGTTACCACCTATAATCTCAATCCAACCGGCTAACTCTGGGGCATCAATTGAAATCTCGGCAATCTGTTCTGAGGATGGGTCACCACGCACAAGCAGGATTTGCTGCTCGTAAATCGCATTTCGCGTCAGGCTAGAGTTGCGCACATAAGGTGGAGTAATACCAAAGCCGGCATGCAATTGATCAATACCCACTGATAAGAACAGTACCGGGAGTAAAACTAAAACCACTACAAAGTTGCGAGCAAAAGCGTTCATGACAAGTTATACCATTATCGATAAAAAACACCTAAAAAGCAACAACCCCCGCTGGATAACGGGGGTTGAGGCTGTGGTGTAATGTTTACTGCCAGTCGGGGTCGATAAGCAGATAGAAGGTGTTGAGTCCGGTGTAAGTACCAGCAACTGTAACATCACTTGGTACTTCGATACCCCAGTAGGTTATTCCTTCAGCAAACGTAGAAGTTGCAGTTGTTTCAATCACGTTCAAGTCCACCGGTGCTGGCACTCCTACTGTTGTGGTTGGTAGTGCAAATGAACCTGCCCCCAGAAACGTTACCCCACTCACAGCAGCAAATCGTTGGCTGTCTGTAAATACGGTTGAGGTAGCAGCCAGACTACAATCAGAGGAAGTTGATACGAATGTCGGACACATGGCAGATCCGTCGACTTCTTGGTCTAAACCAGTATTACCAATGTTCTGGATAGTAGTTGTAGCTGAGCCACTATCCTCAGGTCGGACACCAAGTGTCGTAAACCCATCACCTGGAGCAAGTGCACCATAAGGGATTTCCGCTGTTACTAGTGAGAAGTAAGGGGCTGAAATCAACGCTACGGGAGTGTCACCTTCAGTTAGTGAACTGGTTGCGAACTGATCATCAATTCCAGCCACAGCTGCTGACCAACTGTCCGTACTGAATGGTCCATCGTCTGTTGGGTCAGCCACGAACCAAAGTGGGAATGTACACTCGTAAATAATGGTGTCGTCAGTTGCCCCGCTACAAGATGCTACATCTTGTGTACAACTCAGATTCCAAACAGCTGGTGCTTGGCTACTTTCGTAACAAAAGTTGGGGTCGTAGACACCATCTGTTGGGTTACAAGCACCGGTACTTGTACCTACCGATGTTCTATACACCGCAGCTTGAATGCCAGTAATTTCTGACCCGACAACATCAGTATTGTTAACACAACTATTTGCATCTGTGACGGTGAAATCAAGGGTAAATCCTGTGGTTTCGCCAGCAGCTGCATTAGTTAGTGATAGGTCGACCCCACCATTAAGAGAAATGTCTCCGCTTACAATTGTAGGTGCTACGTTGTTAACTGTGTAAACAACGTCAATGTTGTTGTTAAGGGCCTCGTGACCGTGCTGATCAACCAAGAACGCTCGGGCTGGTCTAGTTCCATCTCGCAGAATAGCAGCTGTACCAGTGGCTGCCGATGCGTTTGTAATTTGACTGCCTGTAGTAGATGCGATGAAGTTTGCGTCACAAGTATTTGTAGTTGTGTTGTAATCGCCTGGGTTAGCACAGATTACTAAAAACAAATCATCGTCAGCCACAACTGTATCGGGGTCGCTAGACACTGAGTCGAATGTCAAAGTGTCACCTGGATTAATAGACCCGGCTGGTGACGCACTTGTTAGTACTGGTCGCTGGTTCATGTTAAATGGTGAAGAGGATGCAGCGCCTGGTACAAGTCCCTGAGATGGAGTTCCAATACACTCAGCTTGTGTTGGGTCCCCATCACACACCCAGGCGTACCATACGTTAGACTCATCAAACGGTGTGCCAGCGTTGTCAGCCACTTCTACTGTCGTGGTAGAAACGGTTGCTTCTGCATCACTGGCTGTGGCGACAGAAACTCCCCACTGAATTGCGCCACCTCCACAACTAGGAGCACCACCATTGGTTGCGTTTGGTGTTACGTTGCTGTCACACACCAAGAGGTAGTACGGTGCGCCGTTAGCATCGTTACCAGTTGCAGCCCAAGTTATTACGTCGCCTGAGTTGGTTGGTGTGGTGGTCGATGATGGAGTGACCTCAAACGGCTCAACCACAAACGTAGGTGGTGTGTTAAGTACGCGCAAACTGGTTGACGCAGTCTGGGCTGACACCTTCTGAATCTCTTGTTGCCCCACATCAACAATGAAGGCAAAGATAAAGACCGCTAGGCCAACGATAGCTGTTAAAACCGAAACTTTTCCGGCGGTTTGCATGTATTTTGGGAACTCTTGGTTGTTGTACGACATATAATAATTTTTACTAATTTCTCTAATTATACTGTGAGACGTGATTTTATGCAGTGGTTATACACACACTGTACACAGTTTTATACCTGACTTATTCATATCTGATAGCATCAAGGGGATTAAGCGATGACGCCCGCCTGGCCGGGAATACACCGGTTAAATACCCCACCCCAGCCGAGAATACTGCAATAAATGCCAAGAAATCTAATGGGAAGGCAAACAGACTCACCGCTTGGCCACCAAACTGACCGGCAACAATATTTAAAAATACATTAACAGTCACCCCAAACCCAACCCCCATAACAATGCCACTAATCCCCCCGAGGAATCCAACCACAATCGACTCAGACACAAAGAGATACTTTACGTCATTTGGTGAAGCTCCAATAGTACGCATGATTCCGATCTCTTTAGTTCGCTCGAGCAATGTTACTGTCATGGTATTAAACATCCCAATCGCTGATACCACCAAAGCGATTCCGCCGAAGGTCGCCAGGACAGCCTGGATCCCCTGAAAGATCTGCGAGGCTTGTTCAACCGTTTTTGATAAGGCAGTTACTCGGAATCCTAGCTCTATCAAAGCCTCCTCTACTATGGGTAGGTTTTGATTATCAATCACATTTACCTGGATTCGCTCGTACTCTTCGATACCCACGTAATTGCGCAATTCTGGAAGCATCATCATGGCGTTGAGAACACCGGCTTCTTTGGTGATTCCACGCACAGTGTATTCCTTGTCAATGATGATTTCATTAACGTTATCAGTACCATCGTCAGCCGGGACCAATAAACGTAGCGCTACCTTTTCACCAATAAAGGCTTCAGTGTCTTCGTCTGCAATCCCGAATAGCTTAAGAGTTGCCGGAGATAGCATCACAGTATTAGTGTCAGCAATATCCTCCTCCAGGAACACGTCTCCATAACTGGCTGTTATCCCGGCAAAACGCAGATACGCTGGTTCCACCCCTTGCACAAACACGTTACCAGTCAAACCCTGGTACGTGACCAAAGCCGGAAATCGGGCTAGCGGGGCCGCATCTACCACGGCCTCGTTTCGCTCAAACTGTTGGACTGTTTCAGGAGTCAATTTTGGTCCTTGTGATCCAGTCGAAGATACCCCTAGTGATAGCAGCGAATCTCCAAACACAATTTGCTCAAGGATGATTTGTTGTAATCCAAATCCAAGCCCAACGAGCACCACCACAGCGCCAACTCCAACTCCCATACCCATAATAGTAAGCCAGGTACGAAGTGGGTTGGTCTTAAACATTCTTGTCGACAACTGGGCTAAATCTTGAACTCTCATACTTATCCTTTATAGCTTACATCGACTCCTTGAGCGATCACCTTTTCAAAGTAACGCGTCATGTCGTCAGCTTCTGACTCGCTTAGGCCTAGACCTTTAGATCGTACCCCTTTCATTAGTCGTTCGTTTAAGTCTTCACCTTTAACCACCCCGGTTACACGATCGGCGATCAGTTCTGTCATGTTGGTCTCTTGCTGCTTACTGAGGTTGATATGATGCTGTTTTACCAGGTGCTCTTTCATTCGATCAGCCAATTTGTCTTGGGTGAAGAAAATAGCGTCGTTGTCTTTACGTGACCTAAAGCGGCGGATGTCATCAGCTGTGTCAATTACTTGCTCGACCACGCCGGCCATGCGGCGAGCTTCTTTTTCAGTCACCTCTACCCCACCTCTTTCCTTTGGTAGGGTCAAGCTTTTGATGAAAGACAAACGATCAATGCGTCCCTGCAGGTACAGATCAACGGCGTGTTCTAGTCTCCCGATTTGATCAAAAGTGTAATCTTGCGTCAAAAAGTTAACCATACTTTTTACTCGCCAAGTCTCTACTGAGTCGTACGGATACAAACGAGCCAGTTGCTCGAGCTCAGTTACGATTGTCTCCCCTTCACGCACCGGTTTGATTTGCTTTCGTTGCGGGTTAACCACCTCGCGCATCACTCTACCGTCCTTGAGGTAGTACACGCGGTGGGCGTAGCTAAGGTGAGCTGCGTTGTGAGACACCATAATAATAGTCCGTCTATCGAACGTGTTAATCTCATCGATCTTATCCATTACTTGCTGAGTCGAGACAGAGTCGAGGTTACCTGTTGGCTCATCAGCCAAAAGAATTTTTGGATCGTTAACCATCGAGCGGGCCACCGACACACGCTGCTGCTGTCCACCAGAGAGCATGGCTGGGATTTTGTGTGATACGTGCCCTACTCCAAATCGATCGAGTAGTGACTGAGCCCTGCGATTCCGCGTCGCTTTGTCGGCGTTACAGAAAATCATCGGTAGCGCTACGTTATCGAGTACCGATAGTGACATGATCAAGTTAAAAGATTGAAAGATAATACCCATCACATGCCTTTGGAAATACACTCGCTCTGACGGTGGGTATGAATACACATCATCACCTTTGACGAGCAGTGTTCCCTCTCCAGGTGGTAATGATCCCTGGATCGAGTACATGAGCGTTGACTTCCCACACCCAGACGGGCCAAATAGAATGATGTATTCACCTTCATAAATATCTGTATTGACACCAGTTAACGCCCGAAATTCATTCGATTTTCCTTGGTTATAGATGATCGATAGATCACGAGCTACGATAAAAGGTTTTGCCATTTTCTATATCTTAACATTTGATTTGTTACACAATGTAACCTATACCTACTTCGCCCCTCCTTGCTCTGCTTCAGCTACGCTTCAGATCGAGCATCCGCACTCTCGTGCGGAACGGAGCATAGAATCCACAAGGATTCTATGCTCCTATATTTTGAACCCATCCAAAGGTCGACTCGAAGTTTTCTAAGATCAAATCAATAATATTCTTTTCTTGGATAGGGGTGAATAATACAAAGTTCTCTGACTGGATACTGTTACCAGCCTCGTCTGTACAGGTAAGGTAGAACTGGTACACGGTAGCCGGAGCAAAGTCTGTCACCACCTCAACGTGCGATGTGTTGTACTCAAGCGCCTCTTTCTCGATTGTAAACGGCTCTGTACCACCAGCCACTCCTTCTTGATACGTCATCAAACAAGACGATGGCTCATCGGTTGACCACGCGACGATAGTCTGAATACGTGATTCACTGCCTGGAAATAGTGTTGACTCGTTGGTTACGTTGGTGATAATTGGCGGTGCAATATCACGCACGGTGATGAACTGGACTGGGCGACTACGCTCGCGGTCTCCACCTGAGTTTTCCGCTGTCACAAAAGCTACGTATCGAGTACCAAGAGTTAGGTCAGCCAGTCGCATTTGGTGCGTAGTAGCCAGAGTCGGACGACCAACCGAGTTCTGTGAACCAGTAGTTTGGTCTTGATATTCAACCAGCGCTTTGGCCGGCACGGTTGTGTCCCAAGCCAACGTAGCAGCATTTTCCTCTACCTTTACAATGCGTAAGTTACGAATCTCAGGGGCTGTCGCCTTGGTTTGGAAGGTAAAGTTTCGACTTTCTCCAGTAATATTGAATTCATCAGTTGAAATCACCCGGAAACTGTATTCGGTAAATGGATTAAGTCCAATTAGCTGCACCTCGTGATCAGTTGTATCAGCGCCAGTCGAGTTCTGTGAAAACGCATAGTTAGTGCCATCAAACCCTCTAGTTGGTGAAAATACCACCTGTGAGCTCGCTTCGCGGTCAGTAGTCCATCTAATAATGGCAGTCGTGGTTTCGGGAATTACCGTTGGTGGCCCAACTATAGTAAGATCCTCGGTAATACCCTGTACGGCCTTGACCGTTTCATTAACAATCTCTTGCAGCTTTTGTGGGTCGGTAATTTCGTTGATTTGTTCAATAATACGAAGCGTTGCAATTGATTCATCTGTCAGATTATCAGTAGTGATCTGTGATTCTGGGTCGGGACGATCACCCTCCCCTTGCCCAGTGCCGTCTTGTGGACCATTGCCATTGTTAGCACCATCACCAGACTGAGGTGTACCAGCTGTGACGATTCGGTAGTCGGCTGAGATTCCTTGGTTACCGTTTTCGTCGGCAGAAATTACTCGGAAATAGTACGTACGACCTGGTTCAAGATTATCAAGCGTAACTGAGTGGGCGGTGCGCTCGTCGTCCTCTCCCAGGGGGATACGCGCAATACCGTAATCTGGCTGCAAGCCATAGTTAACCGCCGAGTCAGCATCTTCGTCAGTTTCCCAGGTAATGGTGATACTGGTGTCTTCGATATCTACAATTTCCAAATTACCGATCTCGGGAGCCTCTCGATCAGTCGATTGCGCAATAACCAGCTGCGGTGCCCCAAGCGACAACACAAGTGCCACAAGTAGTACCGGCACCATAAAGAGCTGATTGAACATTACCCTAATCGTAGCACGCTTGTGGTTTGTGATTATTGAGTAGTTCATATGTTAGTCCGAGATGGCTGTAAAGCTGTTAAGTCCAGTGTGAGCTGCACTGTTAGTGCCAAACGGCACCTCAATCCCCCAGTAGATTTCATCAGCTACAGCTGGTGTACTGGTTAGTGGTTTTGGTAGATCAACCTCAATATCTGCTCCAATTACTGACAGTGCCTGACATCCAATACATGAAGTATAGGTGAAAGTAGAAGTGGCAAATAGCTGCTGAGCGGCTGGAATAACTGACGCCGCACCGTCGGTCATATCTGTTCCCCCGATTGTTACGTCGATTGGCTCGTTACCAATGTTTACCAGTGAGACCATCGGGTTAAATGACCCAGTATTTGCGTTAATAGCAACCGGTCCGTAAGCAATATCGTTTTGCACATCCAGTGCCCGGATAGTAAATAGTTCAACTCCAATTGATCCCTCAAGGTCAACTCCACCGGCGGTGTCACTCACCTCCATAAAGGCAAACCATTCGTCTGGATCTCCAACATCGTCAGTTGGGTCTGCATGGAAGGCAAACGGTGCAGTACATTGTAGCGAGCAAGACGTACCAGTACAGCTAGTAAACGAACATGAACTGGTTGCAACGTAACAATTATTATCGTTAGGAGTACACAGAGCTCCGGCTGAAGTAGTGTAGAACGTAGTAGTGGCATTAGCCAGATCTCCAACACCGTTAAAGTCAGTCACCGTACTTGATGCGACGATCGTCGTAGTTGTACCTGGAACCAACGAGATATCTAGTCCATCGTTTAAGGTTACGTTCGTGATAACTGGATCAAAGGCTAGTGTCAATTCAGGTAGGTTACTGTATGAATCAAGACTACCACCATCATCAGTCACTCGGAAACAGTACGCATCATTATCAGCATTTACCGTTAGATTCAAAGCGTATTCAATTTCCGTATATAAGTTTTGACCAAGATCATAGCTAGTAGTTCGGTTATTTGGACTCGTTACAACCTTGCCGGCCACAAAGTCACCACCGTCGGTAACCAGATGATCTGTTGTTGCGTCACCATCACTGATATTTGGCGAGGTTGTCATACACACCGCATCAGATCCACAGCTGGCAATATTTGGAACTGGATTAAAGTTACTTATATTGACCGCTTCACATGAAGGCGCTGTCAGTTTAGGAGCGTACTCGAGTCGGAATCGTTGATTAACAATCGGCAATCCAGAGTTTTCAATTGACACTCGCAAACGAGCTGTGTCGCCAAAGGCGAATCCACCAGTTGGAGTATTTTGCGCACCAGCCCAGGCTGCTCCACCATCTGACTGTTCATCACCAAAGAATACAGTTGGAACCGTTTCGGTTCGTGGCCACGCTACAAAGCTGTCCCAACCACCATTTTGGAACCAGTATGCGAACCCAATACCACCACTAGAGTACGTACTGTCGGTAGCAGTTAGGCTCGCTACAACTGAACCAGTAGAATCCTCTCGCACTACAACATCGATAGAATCGTCTGTCTCCCAGTCGATCAATATCTCGTACCACCCGGTAGTCAAAGATGAGAAATTAGCGGTACCAAGGATGGTTCCTGATAGTTCAGTATCTTTCACATCTCGGGCGATCGACACCCGATCAGTTCCCACCTGGTCAACACACACCGCGTAGTTATCTCGATCAGCTGGCACACCGTTAGAAGCAAAGATGGTACAAACCTCATCACCAGAACCGGCTGTAGTATCGATGTATTGCATAAAGCGAATGCTTTGACCCTGGGCGGTTGTGATATCAGTTCGAGCGATACCGTTGGTCGTTCGTCCAGACTCATTACCAGCTGTATCAAGTCCAAACCCACCCCCATATGCAAAGGTACTGTTAGTCGAGAAGAGATTCAAATCACCTGGTGTACCAGCATATTCAGCAATGTCGTTATCTTCGAAGTCTTCAAAGGTGGCAAAGACAGCCTCACCGTCGCTTGTATCTGGAGCTACCACGTTGCCGTAGTACATGTACACCTCACTTACACTATCTGCTGCCATGGTTGGGACTTGAATCCAGACAATTACATTGTCAGACACAGTCACACGCTCAATCCAGTGATTAATTAAGGTGACACCGTCAGCTGAGGTAAACCGTAGATCTTCAAAGTCAGTCTGCATGTCACCGGCGTATGGCACAGTCAGCTTCACAGCAGTGTCGGAATATGCAAAGGCATCATCGTTAATTACTCGCAGACGTTGTCGATCTGACCAGTCAACATCGTACCATTCACTATTTGGAGCTCCTTCTCCACCGTCATCGTTACGCCATCGGTAGTTGGTTTGCTCAGTCAAGAGACAATCACTATCATCCCATCTAATTGAACTACAGGCATCAAATCCGTCGACGTCAAAGTCTTCACCCCAGAAGTCGCCAAGCTCACCAGTAAAGTTCCAGCTGTTAGTTGTTGTAGCGTCCATGGTGACGTTGGCTCCTCCAGTGAATCCCCCAGTAGCAAAACCAGTATCAGTAATGACCAGTGACGCATTGTTGTTTACTACACCAGCTACCAGGGTAATGAGGTTGCTCCCATTGGCTGCCTGAGTAAAGTATCCGTTGCTGAGTGATGGTACTGAGATAGACCCAGATAACTGTAACCCGTCGGCATCAAGGTCATTGAAGTCATAGTTGCTGGCATTAAGAGTTCCTGCGTTAGCTGCAAATGTATACACACCAGTACCCTGGTTTTGGATAGTTGTAATCGCTGCCGGTGCACCAATGATTCGCAGTGAACCGCCATCGACTGTAACCGCTGAACCATCGGCAATTGATACCGTTACAGCTCGTGGCGAACCGAGCGCTGCGCCATCAAAATCTGTATTTGCACTCCAGTACTCGGTGGTAGTACTAATATGGTAATCGCCGTAAATGTTAAGCGCACCGTCTGTCGAACCATGATCTTGTGAATACCATGATGACGTACCAGGTACACTCACAGAGATAGCAGCAGAACGCCAACTACTGACGTCAGTATTCTCACCCAAAATGAGGTTTTCGTACGATTCAAAGTTTACCAGCTTGGTATTAGTTTCATATTCATTTGCACCATCAAGCACTAGCGTTGTACCGGTCCAGGTTGTGGCTGGGCCACCAACGTTGTTGGTAAATACCCCACCAACGTAGAGCGTTGATCCAGAAGTAAGGGTATACGAACCAGCATTGGTTAGGGTGAAGTTATTAGTAGTCGTGGCGCTCCCTACAATATTCCAACCTCCAGTTCCTGCTATTACTACGTTATAAAGATCGTTTGTACCTGGATCAATAAACTCTCCACCGTCAGTTGAATTAAATAGAAGAGTTCCAGTTCCGTTGGCGTACGTACCACCTGACACATCAAACGATCCACCAATTGATACTGTTCCGGTACCAACTGTAAAGCTTCCACCAATCAGTGTCAGATCACCCAAGAGCGCCGCCGACACATCGGTCAAAGTGTAATCACCAGCTGGAGCATTAATAGTAAGGTTTGTAAGGTCATTACCGCTAAGAGTTACCACGTTTCCACCTAACACTCCGGTAACACGCACCGTTCCATCACCGTGGGCAATCGTATCGTTTACTACGAAGTCCTCAGCTACAGTTAGAGTGCCGCTTGGTAACGTCACAGTACCAGTTGCTACAGTAAATGAACCAGAGGTGGTGGCATTAGTATCCGTAAATGCCCAACTTCCAATTCCGTTAAACAATACTTCACTGGCATCAGACCCACCAAATGCCACAGTGTTACCACCATCAATAGCGGTAAATAATAGTAGACCACCATTAGCATCAAAGCTGCCACCAGTATTATCAAATGACCCAGCAATCGTTGTAGTTCCCGTTGGTAGAGTGACGGCTCCGGCAGCAATTGTTACGTCGTTGGCCGCTGTAAAGGTTGGATCGGTAATCGTCCAAGCACCAGCGCCAGTAAACGACACTGCGTGCAACTGCGCTTCATTGATATCAATTGTCTGCCCACCAACCGTTGAGGTAAAGACGAACTCAGATTCAGCTGCAGTCAAGACTGCCCCTGCACCAGCAATCAAACTAGCCCCCACGCTGTGAGTCTCGGTATCTGCTGCCAGGTACTGAGCGTTAGCGAATAATTCAATCGAATCACCAACTGTCACGTCCCCTTGTGGTTCAAAGGTCTTACTGTTCCAGACGATCAACTTTGTATCGGCAGGTAGTGTGAGTGAGCCCGGAGCACCAGTCACCGCTGTAAACGGAATGTCTGCGTCGTCAGAACTATCCCACACAGCCAGATCAGCAATCGTGATTGGATTTGCTCCTTCGTGACGAACGATCACTCGATCTTCGTACAGGTCAAAGTTACCGATATTTGATACTGGGTCGATAGACACATTGGCTGCCTGCACAGATTCACCATCGATATACAGTGTCATAGTGTCATTAGCACTAAATGCTACTGACGGGATTGAATAGGCTCCGGTAGTATCATCACAACTGCCGGTATAAGTAGTTAGTCCGGCCACTCGCAACACAATGTTGTTGGTCGACCCGTCACACACCAGAGAGACAGTACTTCCCTCGTCGCTGTAGACATTACCAGCAATGGTCACCTCTTGGGCAGAGTCTTCCCAGACGATTTCGCCCGGGTCACCACCATCAGCGTCAAAGGCTTCTCCTTCGATGTTACCAAAGCCATTTGTGAATCGCCACGAACTGACCGAAGCGCCAGTAGCGGTCACGTTAACCGCCCCGGTTACTCCGGTATCGGCATTAAAGTAGTCGTTGGTGAAGTTTTTTGCCGGGTTAACATCAATCACTGAGCCAGCCACCGTCACAGCTGACGCACCATTGGTTTCAACTAGTAGATCAAGGAATGAGAAGTTGCCAACTGTTGGAGTATCCGTAAACGAGATACCAGTTGTACTAAGGTCTCGTGGTAGTGCATAACTCCATGACGTTGAGGCAGTACCAGCAATCGTCAGATCATACGTACCAACTCCAAAGTTTTGGATCGTGGTTGAAGCGCTACTACTACCAAACACTCCGAGAGCACCACCGGTATACGATACGCTACCACCACCTTCGACATAGACATTAGCCTGTCTAGCGAGCACAGCCGCACCATCAAAGTCCAGCTCATAGCTCCAGCTATCAGTAAAGCTGTTATTAATGTAATCACCATAGATGTATAGATCACCAGCGATATCGTCATGATCCATCGCATACAGTGATCCATCAGCGGCAGTAGTAACACTAACCATACTACTGTTCCAAAGCCTTGGGTGAGTGTTGGCTGCTACGTTCACCACTTCGTAATCATCAGCTTGGATCTTGGTGTTGATTTCGTATGCTTGCCCACCATACAAAGACAGGGTTGTACCAGCCCAAACAGTATCAGCTCCATTAGTTTGGTTAATGAACTGTCCACCAACGGCTAATGTCGTACCTGACTGCTGGGTATAGTCGGTTGTTGGCGTCAATCTAAATTCAACGGTCGCAGTAGCATTACTGAGCATGGTATACGGCCCAGTTCCGTTAAATAATACGGTTGCAAACGTCGACACTCCAGTATTAATCGTAGCTGCATCGGGACTGTTAAGGATCACTGTACCGTCATTCGCAGTATAGATCCCAGTGTTTGACCAGTCGCCAAACACCTGCAGCGTATTACTATCACTTCCAATCAAGGTACCGTCACTACCAATAGTAAGGTCGCCAGCCACTGATGTTAGAGGGTCATTTGTGGTCAGGTTGAGACTCGCGGTACCGAGTTGTCCAATGGTCAGATTATTCAGTACTTGCAGACCAGTTGGCGGCGCTACGGCTGTCACATTTGTCACTGCATCGTCGATTAATAAATCGTAGTACGCCGTTGCCAGCACGGTCGGGGTCGAGCCACTGTATTGCACAGTACTGGTGTCTTCTAGGAACTGACCAGTTTCTACAAACACCGTTCCGTTACCGGCTAAATTAATCACGCTCGATCCAGCATCATAGAAATGAGCAGCGTTGATAGTGAACACATTTCTCACAGTTGTAGTGGCGTTGCTAGCGGGAGTTGTTACTCCAGCTACAGTCCCGTTACCTAACGTTAAGTTGTTGAAACTCCACGAGTTAACACCGCCAAAGGTATTATCTTGTTCAACAGTAACGGTCCCGCCAGTCATGTCCACTGAGCCGTTACCGGTTAGTTCACCATTTAGCAGGGTCATGCTTCCAGTTCCTTGTAAGGTGCCGGCTGCAACTGTCACGTCATTAGTAGCGGTTACGTTACTATCCAAACTCCACGAGCCACCTACCCCGGTAAATTGCACCTCGTCAAAGGCAATTGTCGATGACGAATTGATAACCTTGCCCGTAGTAGTGGCATTAAATATGAAGGTTGAAGACGCAATATCAAATGCTGCACCATTTGCCGCTAGTAGTGATCCGGCTAGTGTGTGTGTACTTGATGCACCTGCAAACGTCGCATTAGTTCCAAGTTGCAGCGTACCATCGTAAGCGTTTGCTCCAGCATTACCCTGCAAGGTTATTTCACCACCTGTGGCAAAGGTCTTGCCTGACCACACGTACAGTGCCGTGTTGGCATTAGTTGTTAGCGTTGGTGTAGTACCAGTCGCAGCAATAAACGGTATATCCGAATCATCAGCATTATCATACTGCGTCAAGTCAGCAATAGTGATTGGAGAAGTTAGTTCGTGTCGGACAATAGTGTGGTTGGCGTACACATCCATATCAGTGATGTCGCCAGTTGGTGTCTTGGTGACCACTGCACCGGTACTGCCGCCAGCAGTATCTAAGTACACTAGTACGGTCGGGTCACCAATATACGAGACATCGGTGAAAGCATATGCCCCAGTCACACCATCACAGCTAACTGCATCTGTATAGGTGCTGTTGTCTACCACTACTCGCACATTAGCGGTACTGCCATCACATGTTGGTCCTCCGATAGGTGACACCTGATCAGCACCATAGACTGTACCGGAAATATCGATTTGATAATTACTATCATCCCAACGCACAGACCCTGGGTTAGCATCGCCATTATCAAACACTTCTCCGTACCGATCACCAGCTCCATCGCGGAACCACCAGAATGAAGCCGGGACATCCAACAAGTCAACGTTGGTGCTACCACCACCAGAGACAAAATCAATACCAAAGAACTGCGTTGCCGGGTTGTTGTCGACCGTTGTACTACTGAGGCTGATAGCGGCTGAAGCGCTAGGAATAGTAAACACGGCATCGGTAAATGAACTAATAGTAGTTGAGCCAAGTAGCTGCAGACCAAGTGCATCTCCACCAGTTGCAATGAAGTTACTGGCTGTTAGCGCAGTGTTATCAAGCAACCACGTAAATGAACCGCTTTGCGCATCGACTGTTGTGCTTGCGTTTCCGTCACCAATCATATTGAGGGTTGAGCTCGCGAACGCTACCCGCCCACCATTAACTACCCGCACATTAGCTTGACGTTCGTCGCCACCAGTTAGATCTGAGCCGTCCCAGTCAGTAGCGTAGCTCCAATGTTCGATTCCGACTGCACGCTCATAATCACCATAGATGTACAGATCACCATCAACTCTGTCGTGGTCTTGCGAGTAAATTGATCCAGTGTCTTGCGTGTCATACACCGTCGCAGTTGAGTTCCACATTTTTATGTCAGTATCACCAACCACACTCAGGTTACCAAAATCATCACCATCACCGGATTTATCATTGATCTCGTGATCTGAACCAGAGAGTAACAGAGTTGACCCAGTCCAAGTCGTAGAAGCATTACTTAACTGAGTAAAGAAGGTGCCGGTTGATTCTAGGATGATTCCAGAATCTACGGTGAAATCATCACCATTTGATAGTTCAATTGCATTGGTCGCCGTTGCGTTTTCGATTACATTCCAACCACCACCAACACCGTCAAAGCTCAGATCAAAGAAACTTGAGACGCCAGCCGCGACAGTATTTCCGGTTGTAGTAGCATTAAAGACGACTGTCCCGTTACTGTTAGTAAACTCACTATTGTTATCGAATGATCCGCCGACGAACAAGTTACCCGTCGGGAACTGCGCCCGAGCGCTTTCAATCACCAAGTCATTACTAATGGTCGCATTAGTATCAGCAAAGGCTCTGGTTTGGGCACCAATACCAGAAGTGAGCGTGTAGAAACTGCTGGTATCATCCATGTTCGCGAACGCAGCAGCGATCCACTCATCTGGTCGTTCCACCCTTGAAATTCTAAATTCATCTACAATTCCGCCAAAATCAAAGCTTGTTTGCCAACGACCGATGTTGGATCCTCCGGTGTTGGTTGGGATGGTAGTCTCTGCTCCACCGCGAGTGTTAGCTAACGCACCGTCTACATAAATATTTCTCACTCCACCTTGCATAGATGCGGTGACATACTGCCACGTACCACCCGCTGAAATCCCTGTTGGTGCGGCATCTACACGGTTACCAGTCCCAGTCCCACCGACACTTAGTGTATAGGTGTCATTATTTGTAGTTCCACTAATGTTGTCCCACAGCAATATCGGATTACCTATCTGGGTCGCAAACAGCACATCGTCACCACCATCCTCGTCAACATTCACCCAGGTAGATATCGTCATTTCTGGCTGCCCGTCGAGCTCTGATAGATTACTATTCAAATCAATATAGTCATCTCCCCCAGTATCAGTAATGCTGACTCCAGTTCCCACCTGCCCAACCGTGGTACCAAGTGTCCCTACAGCTGTTGCATCGCGATCAAAGCTAGTTGAATCAACTGCGTCTTCGCTCTCCATGTGGTACACCGCCAAGAAGTCAGCGTCCCACACGTTCTCGGCTCCTAGCGCAGCATCAATAGCGTAATCAACTGCTACTGGATTACCATAATAAATATAGAAAGTCGTGTTGGTGGTAGACGCTAAGGTTGGTGCTTTAAAGTACATTTCGCCGGTCTCAAGACCAGTGTCAACGTCTACAATTTCTCGTGGCACCTCAGTCACCCCGTCACCTTGCGTGACCCTAATATCACCACCACTAGCGGTGATGTTCGCGAAGAAGTCTGCTCCAAAGTCAGCCAGGTCAAGATAGACCGGGAAATCAGTCAAGTCGTCATCAACCCGAGCTGAGTTAATTGTAATCGCATCGCGATACAACCACGCCGCATCAAACGATCCACCTCGCACTGGTGAGCCTTCACGGATCCTTA
>Ga0306910_1000305_pt1 | contig 27573 bp, 35 predicted proteins | sample AntRauMFilla2698_FD_190438 | JGI IMG/M metagenome (GOLD analysis project Ga0306910, IMG submission 190438) | Saline lake microbial communities from Rauer Islands, Antarctica - Metagenome Filla 2 #698 (v2) (version 2) | ecosystem: Environmental > Aquatic > Non-marine Saline and Alkaline > Saline ... | reverse complement strand
TGGGTCGCGACCATGTCCATATGTTCCTGTCGATCCCACCAAAGCTCTCCCTGTCCCACGTCATGCAGCGTATCAAAGGCCGCTCGTCGAGACGGATCCTGACCTGCCCCCCGAAACTTCCCTCGCTTTAATGTAGAGTTTGCTCAACTTACGAAGGAGCAAACAAATGCGACAGAGTCGTTTTACCGAAGCCCAGATTATCGGGATGATCAAAGAGCAAGAAGCTGGGATGCCAACTGTTGAGGTGTGCCGCAGGCATGGCCTGAGCCCTGCGTCGTTCTACAAGTTCAAAGCCAAATATGGCGGCATGAACGTTTCTGATACCCATCGCCTTAAATCGCTTGAAGATGAGAACGCTAAGCTGAAGCGTCTTCTGGCCGACACGATGCTCGACAATGTCGTATTGAAGGATTTGCTGGGAAAGAACTGACGGCACCGAATATGCGACGGGCTGCTGCACGCAAGGCAATGCGGGATCATGACATCTCGCAACGTCGGGCGTGCAGGCTTGTTGGTGTCGATCCCAAGACCGACCGGCGAGATCCACCGCCGGATAATCCTGAAGTTCGCGAAGAGATGAAGGCGATTGCCAGCAAGCGGCGTCGGTTTGGCTATCGCCGGATCGGCGTGCTGTTGGAACGGAAAGGAATGATCCTGAATCACAAGAAGCTGTACCGGCTATACACCGAAGAAAAGTTGGGCGTCAGGCGGCGCAGGGGCCGCAAGCGTGCGCGTGGATCGCGGACACCGATGCCGGCGGCTTTACGCCTGGGAGAGCGCTGGTCGTTGGATTTTGTATCGGACACGTTTGGCGCGTCACGCAAGTTCAGGATGTTGGCCGTGAATGACGATTGCTGCCGCGAGAACCTGTGCTTGATGGCCGATACAAGCATCTCTGGTGCAAGGGTGGCGCGGGAGCTGGATGCGCTTGTGCGCGTCTATGGCAAACCCACCTGCATTGTCAGTGACAACGGGACGGAGTTCACCAGTCGCGCGATCTTGAAATGGGCCGGTGATAACGACGTAGACTGGCATTACATCGACCCCGGCAAACCGCAACAGAACGGCTTTATCGAAAGCTTCAACGGCAGCCTGCGAGATGAGCTGCTGAATGAGGAGTCTTCGACACATTAGACGAAGCTCGCCGCAAGCTGGCCCTATGGCGATACGATTACAACACCGTCAGACCGCACTCATCGCTGGCAAACCAGACACCCGCTGAAGCGCGCCGAGCGCTGGAGCAAATTGAGGGCTCCGCGCACGCCGCGCTTGCCCAAACTGACGACGAAGAATATGAAATCCAAACCCGCAAACTCTCGTTATGAATGAGGGAGCCGCGGGGGGCAGCTCAATCCAGATAGAGTTCCCTGAACTGCGTAAGCGCTACTGGGGCAGGCGGTTTTGGACACGAGGGTACTTCTCAACCACCTCCGGGAATGTGACTGACGACATCATCACGCAGTACCTGGAATTACATTCCTCCAAATGATGCTACCGGCGTCAGCCGGTAGTCCTTCACTTCAGGCTGCTAATCTCATTGGTTCTGTTTTGTTGGCGTATACCTGATCGGGGGTAAATAACCCGTGCGTCGAATGGCGGCGCTCAGAGTTGTAGTAGGTTAGCCATTTACCGATGCCCGCCCGCATCTCTGATGCCGGTCTCAAAGGTACTGTACCCTCAGGTCTGGAAGTTCGCTTGAGACGCGGGGCAAGAGCCCGTACTGGGGCGCGCCCCAGCACGGGCTGCCCATTCTGGTATTCCATGGAGTTGCAAACCAACCATGGAGAAGAGCAAATGGACAGACGGAAGGATAATGCGGTTGAGACGGTCTTGGAACAGTTGATCGAGCACGGGCCTGGCGAGATGGCCTCGGTGTTCGCGCGGGCCTTCGAGCTGGCGATGCAGATCGAACGCGAGCGGTTTCTCGGGGCCGGGCATTACGAGCGCACGCCCGAGCGCCGGGGTTATGCCAACGGCACCAAGCCAAAGCGCATCGACACGCCGGCGGGCACCGTGAACGTGCAGGTGCCCAAGACTGCCGGGCACGACGGGGAGCCGTTCTACCCGCAATCGCTGGAGCGCGGCCGACGCTCGGTGAGGGCCGTCATGCTGGCAGTCGCCGAGATGTACATCAAGGGCGTATCCACCCGCGATGTGGAGGCCGTGATGCGCGAGTTCGGCATCGAGAGCCTGTCATCCACGCAGGTCAGTCGTGCTGCCAAGCTGCTCGACGAGGATCTGGCGGCGTGGCGTGACCGGCCGCTCGGCGAGATCAAGTACCTCATCCTTGACGCTCGCTACGAAAAGATGCGCCATGGCGGTATTGTGCGCGACGTCGCCGTGCTCTCGGCCATCGGCATCGGCCCGGATGAGCGCCGACGGGTTCTGGGCGTATCGGTGGCTTTGTCGGAGGCCGAGGTCCACTGGCGGGCCTTTCTTGAAAGCCTCGTCGCTCGCGGGCTGCGCGGGGTCGAATTCGTCGTCTCCGACGACCACAGCGGCTTGCGCGCTGCCCGGCGCGCCGTTTTGGGCGGTGCCATATGGCAGCGTTGCCAATTCCACCTGGCCCGGAACGCCATCCATCACGCCCACAACAACGAGATCCGCAAGCGCATCGGCAGACAGCTGAAATCGATCTGGACAGCGGACGATCTCAACAAGGCCGAAACCGCCCTGATCGAGTTGGTCGCCAGCTACCGCGACACTGCACCCAAGCTGGCCGAGTGGCTCGAGGAAAACGTTCCCGAAGGCCTCGCCGTCTTCACCCTGCCTGAACATCACCGCAAACGGCTGCGCACGTCAAACCCGATAGAGCGCTCCGTCCAGCAGGAACTCAAACGGCGCACCGTCAAGGTCAGGGTCTTTCCCGGCGAAGACGCGCTCTTGCGCCTCGTCAGCGCCGTGCTGGTCGAGATCGACGAAAAGTGGGCATCCGAAACGAAGGCCTACATCAAGTGGGAATGCCAGGATGCGTGACCCGCGCTCAGCAAAATTTCCAGACCTCCGGTTGCTTAATCGTCTCAAAAGCGTTGAGGTAGACACATTCGTATTTCAGTGACCGCCACAGCCGCTCAATCATCCGATTGTCGCGCCAAGCGCCTTTGCCGTCCATGCTGATTTTGATCTTTGCATCCGTCAACACGTCGATCCACGCACCACTGGTAAATTGGCTGCCCTTGGACGCCCTTCTAAGTGTCAAGCGGCGATCTGAGCCTGATTGATCTGTTTGTGGCGGCGGGCAATGATGTTGAAGACCTCACGTGCGATGTATCGTTTGACACAACGGATTGCCTCGAGTTAGGAATGGCCCTCTGCTATACGCCGCGAGACATATTCCGGGGTCTTCGGATCAAGCCGCAACCTTCCTATTGCGATGATGTGGAGCGCGCTGTTGGCCGCGCGGTCACCACCTCTGTTTAATTGGTGTCGTGTTGTTTTGCCTGATGAGGCTGGCACTGGACTGACACCGCATAGGGCAGCAAAGCTGGCTTCGGATCTGAGGCGCTCTGGATTATCGCCTGCCGTGAGTAACAACTGTGCGGCGCTGTTCAGGCCCATGCCGTTACGTGCAATCAACTCCGGGGCTAAATCTGTGACGATTGCCTTGATCATATCGTCAAGGTCCGCAACTTCATCATGCAGCTCGAGATAGCGACGCGCCAGTGATTTGAGCGCGATCTTGTAGGCTTCCTCAACGTTCCGATACCCTGTCAGATCGGGGCGCCAAGCTGCCAGGGTTCGTAACAACTTCATACGGGTCATGTTGCGCAAAAGGTCACGCAACCGGTCAGGGGCGCAGACAATTGTCGTCTGAATGATCTGCAATGCGATCCGCCTGGCTTGAACGGCAGTTTTATGGCAGACCTTGAGCACACGAAGGGATTCCACCATTCCATCCCGGCTGCGCGGGGTGACCGTGCGCCGCCTCGCAAAGGCCGCATGGGCAGCACTCTGCGCGTCAAAGTCATCGTTCTTGCCGCGCCGTCTACGATCCTGCTTGTCCGGTGCGGTCACTTCAAGAATGTCTACACCAGCGACCTGCATATATCGCAAAAGACCCGCGCCATAGCTGCCGGTGCATTCGACCCCAATCCGTTGCAAGTCTCCGAATGAGCGCATCCATGTCCGCATCAACTTGTAGCCCTGCCGTGTTGTGGCAAAACTCTGCGTTCCCAGCACCTGATCGTTGTCATCGACAATAGCTGCGACATGGAGGTCTTTGTGCGTATCAACCCCGCCAACAACTGGGATGGTTTGCTTCGATTTGGTCACAGGAATATCCTTTCCGGCAGTTTCTGACATACTTTGCCGGAAAGAATGCACGGACAGGACAGTCATGAGACCAAACGGTCAGGCCCTTCTTGGGTCACGCGGCATCTTCGAGACAAAGCCTCCCCGCAAGGCGTTCCCGGGCGGTCGACAGGTCCAGGGAAAGACACAAGTCTGGTCGGTCTCTGTTTAGGTCAAACCAAACCGGAAAGCCAAGCGGCACCAACCCAGCGAACGGTCGATCGGTGTTTGAGTCAAACCACCCGAGAACTGGTTACCATCATATGACTATCTGTGTTGAAGATTTCTGGTTTGCCATGCTTGGCTAACGCCTCTTTTAAAGCCTCGACGCAAAAGTCGGCATCCATGCTGTTAGACAGCCGCCTGACCAGCAGCTTGCGGCTGTACCAGTCCATAATTGCCACGAGATACAAAAAGCCACGTCTCATAGGGATATAGGTGATATCTGCGCAACAGACTTGGTTCGGGCGGTCGATCACCGCTTTCCTCAACAGGTATGGCCAGATCTTGTGCTGCGGGTGTTTCTTACTTGTGTTGGGCTGCTGATAGATCGGAACCAGACGCATGAGGCGCATCAAACGCCGGATACGATGGCGACCACATTGGTAGTTGTTGCGCTTCATGTACCGCGCCATCTGCCGCGATCCATACCGTGGCGTTTTCAGGAATTGTTTGTCGATGATTTCCATGAACCGCAGGTTCTCAACGCTCTCACCGACGGGCTGATAGTAAAGGCGTGACCGCGACAACTGCAACAGTTCGCACTGTTTTCGAAGACTTAGCTTATGATCCTGCCTCACCATTTTTTGCCTCGCGTCCCGAGCAACTGGTGCGTGGCATCGGCCAAAGAATCCCGTTCCACAACAAGCTGGCCGATCTTGGAACGCAGTTTGTCGACATCAGCGGCATTAACCCGTTCTGGCGCTGAACATTTGCGCGTAAAGGCTGCCGCCATGTTTTCTATCGCCGCGCGTTTCCACGTCCCAATCTGCGTCGGATGCACGCTGTATTTCTTGGACAGTTCGGCAAGCGACATCTCCTCGCAATTCGCTTCAAGAGCAACCTTGGCCTTAAAATCCGGCGAATGCTTCTTTCGTTTCTTCATTTTGGATCGTCACTTTCATCATGCGACCCACCTTAACGTCTGGTCCGAATTTTCGCGACCACCTCTATATTCTGGACTACCTTCAATGATGTACCCTATTATGACTGGCCGTCACCAAGCAAATAGCTTTGTTTGAAAGTATCTAAAGACCGTCCACTGACGTAATTTATATCGTGGAGATGTTATCTGTTAGGTAAGCGCAACGCCGCCCCCCTCCTGCCATTATGTTCTGATCCGGCTCTCTGTCTGTGGTTAAGTCAAGGGTGTTAGGTTCTGTGAGCTGATACCCGCAACCGCCATCAGCTTTCGAGCTTGTGGATCATCAAATGCTATTCGGATGAAGTCCTTTTCCAGGCCTTCGAGCTTCCCGTTTAGCCAATCAAGCTCATCCAGGTGCCGACCCAGAAGATCGCGCTCTGACTGGGGCAGCGGCACTTTTGACAGCCATTTGCGCCCCCCCTTTACCAAACAGATGTCCTGCGTATTTGGGCACAAGGTTGGCGTGTAGGATGGCCTGAACACGGCTCTTCACACGCCGGATCGAACGTACCGTTGCATCACGTTCCGAGACGAGGCGTCGAAGGTGCAGCGTATCATCGTCCGCAGCCCAAACTTCTGGCAAAAAACCAGCCGCATGAAGTTGCGCAAGGATTTTGGCATCGACCTTGTCGGTCTTCACGCGCGCATGAGCGATTGCCTTCACTTGCAGAGGATTAGCGATGATCACGCGGTTCACAAAAGGCTTCAGTAATCTGACAATCAAAGCCGTGTTCCCCGTAGCCTCAAGGATGACTTCATCGTCTGGTTTCAGGCTTTGTCCAAAGGCCACCACGGCGTCATGCTCCATGTCGACCCTGAAGCTCTGGGTGATGTGTTCATCATCAAAGACGGCCACCTGCGCAAAACTTCGGTGCACATCCATTCCAATTGATCGCATATTGATCTCCTCATTCGTTGTCATAAGGAGTGCACGGGCTCGTACGACATCTACGGATACGCGCTCGCAGCGCAGACGGGCTGGTCGCAGGGGCGGCCAGATAACAACACGAGCTCGCAGCTCATTGTCTAGTCGGCCTGTCCGCTTCTTCGCACTCCGACGCCCCGATCCCGCTGAACCTGCTTACCATGACATCTGGGGAACAGGGGCGGAAATCTAAGCGCCAAAGTCAGCATGCCCGATACCAACACCTGCGAGCGGTCAATCCGCCCCATCGCCCTCGGCCGGAAGAATTACCTGTTCATGGGGTCAATCGGCAGCGGAAAAGCGGCCGCCATCGCCTACACGCTCATCGAGACCGCCAAGATGAACGACGTCGACCCCGAAGCGTGGCTCACATGGGTCCTCCAGCGCCTTCCTGATCACAAGATCAATCGCATCGATGAACTCATGCCGTGGAACTGGCAGCCCGAAAAAGCCTGAAACCGCGCCGACACCGGACGGATACACTGTGGACGCCGTCAGCCCAGATATACACGATTGGCTCGTCATCGAACGCAGCGTCTTTCCAGGCGTCGTACAATCACGCTTAAGCCGCGAGACCGTATTTGCTGACAAGCCAGCGGCATCAGGACCCAGAAGAACATTGAGAGCCGCGCCCATTTCGCCACTGGAAATCCCTTTGAAGTAGAGCCAAGGCAAGGCCGCTTCGAGCGTCTTGGTTCTGCGCACATAGGGCGGCACCAAGGCCGAGCGGAATGTCACCGGAGTGCCATCCTTTGAGCGGACCTTTGGGATGCGCACGTTCACAGGGCCAATACCAGTTTGAAACGGCCGGGCCGGATGATGCCCATTGCGTATCACAGCTGCGTGACCTGTCTCAGTGCGCAAGTCGGCAAATTGCGCCAGATAACTGGCAAGCTTTGCCTCGACTGCTGTCGCGATCAATTTCTGGGCTCCCGTTCTCAACAAATCCGTCAGCGCGTCCGTCATCCCGTCTCGACGCGCAAAATCAACAATGGTAGTGTTTTCATGGTGGCGTATCTCCTTTGGTTGGGCTGCTGTCCCGCAACAACAAATCAACCAAAGGAGATACGCCACCAACCTTCAAACCGTCCAAGCACCAGATTCAGTAATGGCTCCAAATGAAGAGATCAAGACGGCACATGGGATGCGTCCAATGCGCAAAAGACACCCGAGCAAATCGATTGTGCAGTAACGTTGGCCTCCAAAGGGTTTTAACTTAGGTTATGGGTTGGTTTGCCTGCACGATGCTAACCCATAGAATTTCTGTGCCGCTTCAGCACCGCGGTGGCACAGAAATTCTGCGCTGGGACGACCGGATGGATCGGTTTTCTCGCTCTTGGTCCGAGTGATCCTTACCTTCCCCCGGTATAGGATCATTCGGACCCTTTTCATTTTGATAGTTCTGGGGGGCTCTGTTGATGGATTGGATACCCCTCCCAACGGTATAGCAATGTGCCATTGTGGTGAGTGTTAAAGCCATCACAAAAGGAAGGAGCATCCATGTCCGAAGGGCACCTCTAAAAAATTGCCCCGATCGTGGCGCTGCGTTATCGTGAGACGGTGAACCGGCACTGAGGATGCACCGATGGCGCAGATGGGTTTCTTTGATCTTTCCGACGAGATCCTGCGCACAGATAAGGCCCTGATCAAAAAGCAGCGGCATACAGTGAAGCGTATTTTGGAGCGCCTGCGCGACGAACATCGGTATGCTGGCAGCTTGACCACGGTGACCTATTACGTGCGTGAGCAAAATCGTCGCGCCAAAGAGGTGTTTGTTCCGTTGTCACATCACCCAGGTCATGCGCAGGTCGATTTTGGCGAGACCCTGGGCGCGATTGGCGGCGTTGAATGCAAAATCCACTTCTTCGTGATGAGCTTGCCGCATTCTGATGCGGTGTTTGTGAAGGGATATCCTACCGAGACGTTCTGTGACGGCCATGTGTCAGCCTTTGCATTCTTTGGTGGAATCCCTCAATCCATTCTCTACGATAACACCGAGATCGCCGTGGCGCGTATTCTGGGTGACCGCACCCGTATCCGGACACGCCGGTTCACAGAGCTGCAATCGCACTACCTGTTTGATGACAAGTTTGGCAGACCCGCACGGGGCAATGACAAAGGCAACGTTGAAGGGATGGTCGTTCATTAAGCGGGCAACGTCGTTCAGTGCGGTTTGACTGAGATCACTCAGGTCAGTGCCTTTCAGGAAGAACTGGCGGAGCAGTCCGTTGGTGTTTTCGTTTGAGCCACGCTGCCAAGGCGCGTGTGGATCGCAGAACCAGATGTCAATCTTGAGACGACGAGACAACTCAAGATGGCAGGCCATTTCCGATCCCCTATCATAGCTCATCGAACGTCTCAGCGCCACGGGCAACCGTTTCATCTGTCGCGTAAAACCTTCAAGGGCGGCGCTGGCGGTGCAGCCGTTCATCTTGCTGAGAATGACGAAGCGCGTCTTGCGCTCGACCACCGTGCCCACCGCCGACCGATTGAAAGCGCCCTTGATCAGGTCTCCTTCCCAGTGGCCGGGAACCAGGCGCGCCTCAATGTCTTCCGGACGATAAATAATACGCAGCGTTTCTGGGACCATAGCAGACCCGGCAAGAGTGGTGCGCCGGGCTCCGCGCTTCGGTTTAGCCTGCCGCAGCGCCTCGATCATCAGTGTCTTCAAGCTTCCCCGCGGCTGCGCATAGATCGCGGCATAGATCGCTTCGTGACGAATGCGCTGACTGGGATCATCTGGATGCATGCGCCGGAGTCTGGCCGCGATCTGCTCCGGCGACCAGCACCAATGAATCAATCGGTTGCGCACCCAGTCATAGAACGGAGCCTCGGGAACCAGTTTGCGCCGTCGTCTCGAGCGCTGCTGTGCCGCAACACGAGCCAGCCTCGCCACATGTGGATCATACCCGTCAGGTGTAGCACCTCGCGTCAGTTCAAGCCCGACAGTGCCGTCATGCCTCCCAACAATCCGGCCGATCTGACGAAGGCTCAATCCCCGCTGATGTTCCGCAAGGATCACGCCACGTTCCTCGGCGTTCAGGTGCTTGTAGTATTTTTCCATAGCGACATCCTATGCCCTTCGGGCTGTCGGTGTCGCACTTCTAACTTGAGCCTAAGCAGTACGACCGCCCGGTCCGGCGGGTCGAGGTAGAGGCCCACGATATCGGTGACCTTTTCCTCGAACTTCGGATCGTTCGAGATGGAGTGGTTGCCGCCCTCCTTGACGGCATCGCAATGTGCCAAGGTCGTGGCGTTCAACGCCACGCAAAGAGGAGGACGGCGAGATGGAGGATATGATGATCGGGGTCGATCTGGCAAAGAATGTTTTCCAAGTTCATGGTGCCCTGCGTACGGGGGAGGTTCAGTTTCGCAAGAAGCTGACGCGAACGCAGTTTCCCGTGTTCATGGCTAAGCAGGAGCCCAGCTTGGTTATCTTCGAGGCATGCGGTAGCGCACATTATTGTGCGCGCGAGATGGAAGCGCTTGGACACGAGGTAAAACTGATCGCGCCCCAATACGCTCGTCCGTTCGTCAAGCGCCAGAAAAATGATGCTGCCGATGCCGAGGCGATCGTCATCGCGGCACGCCAGCCCGAGATGCGTTTTGTGGAGCCAAAAACAGTCGAGCAACAATCGCGCGCGGCAGTTTTTCGTGGTAGGGAACGCTTGGCGCATCAGCGGACGGCGGATGTGAACGCCTTGCGGGCGTTGTTGCATGAGCATGGGCATGTGTTTCCGCAAGGAATACGCAGCCTTAATCGCATGACAGCTCTTGTAGAGGATGAGACTGCCGACTTGCAGCCATTGATCCGCGAGGAATGCTTGGACCTGCTGAAGCAGATTGCAGAAAAAACGGCGCGTATCATCGAGCGCACCGCGAAACTCAAGCGTTGGCCGCTGAGTCAGACCGGGCGCGCAGGCTTCAGACTATGCCCGGTGTCGGGCCACTGACGGCCATCGCTGTAGAGGCGTTTGGACCTGATATGGCGCAGTTCAAAACGGGATGTGACTTTGCAGCTTGGTTGGGTCTGGTGCCCAAACAACATTCATCTGGAGGCAAAGAACGTTTGGGGCGGACGACCAAGGCTGGTCAAGCCGATATCCGACGCCTTCTAATCATTGGCGCAATGTCGCGGTTGAACTGGCTGGGTCAGTGCACCATTCTGAAGGGCAGCTGGCTGTCACAAATGCTGGCGCGCAAACCCAAGATGCTGGTCGCGATCGCGCTAGCCAACAAGATGGCTCGCCAGATTTGGGCGATGCTGACGAAGAACGAGGACTACAAGGATCCGGCGCTGGCAGTCGCGGCATGATGCTCTTGTCGAACTGAAAGCGACGGTGCCAAGGGGAGTGTAAGAAGAAGAAGACCTGAATGGGCAAAATGATCGAACAGATCCGGATTGGGAAAACCAGACAAGGTCTCGGTGCATAAAGCACGCTCTCGAGATTTGGACCTGATCCGCTGATCACCATCCCGGCCCGCGGCTTCTGAAAATGCCGCATCGCGAGGCCTTACAGAAGACCGCACTCGATCACACGCCGCAAGGGTCAAAACTTCTTGCATCACGGGCGGCAACCACAGAAGATTTCGAATCCCTTTATGAGATGCGGCTTCAGACCCACTTCCGCCCATATGCGGCCAACGCTTGATGGCGAGATTCCCATGGCTTCGGCCATCAGGGCACGGCGCCAGTGCGTCGCATTGGCCGGGGTTTCCTGAACGGTTTTGGCGATGACCTTCAGCCTCGTTTCCATCGGCAACGGCGGCACGCGCGAGGGCCGGGTCTTGTCGCGCTTGAGGCCTGCCACGCCTTCATCGAGATACCGCTGCTGCCAACGCCAGACCGTAGGCTTGGACGTGCGCGCACGCCGCATGATCTCGAAGGTGCCATGCCCATCCGCCGTCGCAAGTATGATCGCGGCGCACCAGACGAGCTTGCGCGCTGTGTTGCGGTTGGTCAGCAGAGCTTGTAGCTCAGCACGGGCGGCGGGGCCAAGGTAAAGGCAGATGTCATCGCGTCTCATGCGCGGTGTATGGCGCACCAATTCATCGCTGGGAATCTTATGTCAGGTGGCGAACACTAGTGCGCTTCCTGCTGCTGCCGGGACAAGCGCATGATAGGAAAGGTGTCGCACCGTTGATCAGGGGCGTTTCTTTTGAGTAAGCTTTCGGTCTACTGCCCCTATGATGCGCTTTTCCATGGCAGCAGATCATCGATGCGGTTGATCTTGTAGTCTGGGACGCTGGCAAGGGTATCGGCCAGCCATGCCTGCGGATCGATACCGTTCAGCTTGGTGGTTTCGATGAGGGTGTATGCGATGGCAGCGGCTTTGCCCCCGGTTTGCGAGCCGACGAATAGGTAATTCTTGCGGTCTATAGCAAGTTCCCGTTCATTCTGCTGCCCATGTAGGCTCAGTTTATAGCGTGCGATACAGGTGGCACGAGTATTTTGGTGCCGATGTTAAAGTCTATCGGTCCTATCGACGCGGCGATGGGACGTATGTGGGGATTGAACGTAAGCGCAACGCCGCCCCCCTCCTGCCATTTCTGATCTGATCCGACCATTTTGCGCGGATGTGCGTGGCGGAGGGTTTGGATTTTGGAAATAGACGGTAAAATGTGCGTCCATTTGGACGGCTCAAGGATTGAGGGGGTTTCGCGGCTGGATGTGATCGAGGGTCTCAGCGGGCGACGTCAGCGCACGAAGGCTGAGCGGGCGCGGATCGGTGCGGAAAGCATGATGCCCGGGCTGACAGTAGCGGAAGTCGCGCGACGGCATGGCACGACGCGCTGGCAGGTTTACGATTGGCGCAAGAAGCTGCGGACGGGGCAACTGGTGGTGCCTGAAAGCGTTGCAGCCTTGCCAGCCTTCGCCGAACCGTTGGTTGACGCCACCTCGATAACAGCGCCGCCGGCTGCCACCAGATCGGCCCTTGAGATCGTAGTGGGCGAGGTTGTGATCCGGGCAGGTGCTGATGCCGATGAGGGTCAATTGACGCGGGCGATCCGCGCGGCGCGGGCCGCGACATCATGATGTTCGGCCAGGGCGGGCCGGTAAAGGTGTTCGTGGCGACGCGGCCGGTCGATTTCCGCAAAGGGATCGACGGTTTGTCACTGGCGGTGCAGGAGATGTTCGGGCTTGATCCGTTCTGCGGGGCGGTCTTCGTGTTCCGCTCGAAACGCGCGGACCGGATCAAACTGCTGATGTGGGACCAGACCGGCATGGTGCTGGCGCACAAGCGGTTGGAAGGCGGCAAATTCGTCTGGCCGCAGGTGCAGGACGGGGAGATGCGGATCCCCTCCGCGCAGCTGGCGGCCTTGTTCGAAGGGCTTGACTGGCGGCTGGTTCGGCCAGAGCGGGCGCGGCGTCCTCTGGTGGCGGGATAATCGCCTGAAGGTGCAGAAATCACTGTTTTGCATTGATTGCCGCAGGGCCAGGGCAACGACGCAAATCTACAGATAACATGCCAACTTTTCCGGCGAGGGCAGGGGCATCGCAAGGAGATCACAAGCAGATACTGACGTGCCGCCTGCTATGCATCGCATGACCCTGTCGGATATCTCGCTGTTCAGATAGTTGGCCAAAATTTCTAAGTTGACTTGAGGCTTGCTTTGAATTGGTCGGATGATGTTGATATGATTTTCGACAACAACTGAGCCGTGTTCATCAAGAAAGGTTTTCGGGAGTAGGGCGGATACGAGTCGCCTAGACTGTTCCTTTGTCGTCGAGCGCTGGACAAGAATGCACTGTTCCTTACACAGTAGATGTTCGGCATCGTTTTCGATTTCAAACCATAGCTTCCCTTGCCGCTGCGTTGCGCGCCATTGAAAGATGCCCATTGGTCGAATAGCCTCTGACCAGATCAGCGGTACACTTCCGCCAGTTTGATTGGATCTGAGCCTTTTCTTATGCCTGTTCCAAATAAGTGGGCCCGTTAGAACCGAGTAACCCCAGTCACGCAGTCGGCACTCAAAACCGTTCAAGATGTTTTGCATGCCAGCTTGTTCACGAGATCGTGGGAGCAGCCACGGCGCGCCTACTTTTCTGGAAATTTTATGTTGCCCGAGAGGGTAGATGGCCAATTCACCTTGTGCGCCCTCGGATATTTCTTCGATGATAACAGGTGGATGAGGATTGATGCGGGTTACGCTGGAAATTACCATTTCTTGTCTGACCCCTTCAAAAACGTTACTTCTGGAGCGTAAAAATTGTAGGCGTTTTGGTTCTGTATGTTCAGCCAGCACGTTGCGTAGTTTGCTCGAATAACGTCCGGAGAGAAAACTTGTAGGTGTAACAAATACGATAGTTCCACCAGCGCGAACGAGGCGAAGTGCTTGATCCCAAAACAGCGCATAAAAGTTGGCGTGTCCGAAGGTGCTTCGTTTAAAATTTCGTCTTTGTTCGGATGAAATCTTGGTTCGTCCAAACGGAGGATTGCCTATTACGAAGTCGAACTGTTTGCAGTCCTTGATGGCCAACGTATCGGTACACCGAACGACAGCAGGAAACAGGCTATCTTCATGTATGCAAAACGGCAGTGCCAGAATGTCGAGTGAAACTTGAGCAAGCCATGCGCCAAAAGGGTCGAGTTCATATCCGACGAGATTTTGGGATAGATGAGACAACACTTTAGACGGGGAGCGCTTTTTGATAGCGTCAATCATCCGTTCTGCAATCGCAGTGAGTATGACGCCACCTCCACAGCTTGGTTCAAGAAAACAATGACGGGTCCAATCTGCATTTGCATCGTTAGCCAAAGCCAAAATCATTTCGGCAATTGCTGGTGGAGAATAGAAAATCCCACCTGCGGATCTCACGACGGTCGGCAAAAGTGAACTGTACAGCATGCCAATCTGGTATGCGGCAGACTGAGGGTTGCAGTTGGCAACCACTTCGCCAAACTGAGCGGCGAGATCGTTCAGACTTGCGGATTGGGCATTTGGGCACGTCACTACGGGAGGGCACCGCAAAAGTGGTCTGTAATCTAAGCCTCTCGTCAACGCGGCCCATCTGCTTCTGACGGCTACCGAAGTTAGAATCTGTGCTAAAGGTCGGCTCGGCTCATGAGCAGTGGTCGCCAATTTTACGATGCGCTTTCGAAGAGCAGTTGCTTTGTCTTCATAGTTCGCAGGGACGGTGATCTGTTCGGAATTTGTGTTTGTAAGGTCAAAGTTTTTCACGTGGAGTGTCCATTCGGTTGTCTGGACACAGAATATTCCGCGATCGTTAAGCTAAGTTTTCGTTAAGGCTGAAAGGCGGCTTGCACGTAAGAAGAAATTAATCATTCGGATGTTCTCGGAACGGCCAGCCTGGCTACTCGGCAGAGATCTGTATTTTTAAAGGTTTTCGAAAGGGCTGATCATAGCATCGGTTGGCCATCTTAAGCTGAAATCCAAATAAGCCATGTGCCGAGGATGTTTTTGACGGAAATGACCCTCTCGCATTGGTCATGCTGTTTGGACGCAAGAAAATTCGCAAGATCGTCCGCTCGGTCACCCTCAATCAAGTTGCGCCTTCTCTGGTTCAGCACAGACTGCTGGCGCTTGCGGCGTGATCGATGTCCAGTAGCTTTGAGTGGGCGCTGCAGGTGCCTAGCTTGTCCAAGGGCCCCGCTATGCGCTCGCAGATAGCCCCATGTTTTCAGGATCGGGATCGCGCAGGACATAGCCACGGCCCCAGATCGTCTCGATATAGTTTGATCCACCCGTCGCTGTGGCCAGCTTCTTGCGCAGCTTACAGATGAACACATCGATGATTTTCAGCTCCGGTTCGTTCCTGCCGCCGTAAAGGTGTTTGAGAAACATTTCCTTTGTCAGGTTCGTGCCCTTGCCCAGGCTCAGAATCTCCAGAATCTGGTATTCCTTCGCCGTCAGATGCACGGGCTTTCTTTCTACGCTGACCGTTTTGGCGACCAGATTGACAGAGATCATGCCCGTATCAATCACCGATTGCGAATGCCCCTTGGAGCGGCGGATGATCGCATGGATGCGTGCGACCAGTTCCTCGGGGTGGAATGGCTTGTTCAGGTAGTCATCAGCACCAAAGCTAAAGCTGCGGATCTTGTTCTCCATATCGTCAGCACCGGAAAGGATCAGGATCGGCGTCTCGATCCGGCTCATCCGCAACTGGCGCAGCACTTCGTGACCGTTCATGTCTGGCAGATCCAGATCGAGCAGGATGATGTCGTAGTCATACTGCTTGGCTAGATCGATCCCCTTTTCTCCCAGATCCGTCGCATAGACTTTGAGTTTTGCATGGGTCAACATGAGTTCGATGCTTTTGGAGGTGGTCGGATCGTCTTCAATAAGCAACACGCGCATTTTTGTTCATCTCCACCGGATAAGGGTAAATCTCTGAGCCCGCGTACCGCAGGCGCGGACCCGGGGGGGGCATACGGACCTACGAGCTATACGCGCGCTACTGCCACCGCCGCGCGCAATTTCTTAGCCATTACTGCCTGTGCCGTTGTGCCGATAAGGCAGTTTCCTTCTTTGAGTTTAAGTCTGAGAAATTAGTCCAGATAGCTGGCCTGATGGGGGGGGAGAAAAGCTGGTCTTTTGGCCAATAATTAATTTGCGGTTGGAAGGAGCCATGGTGTTGTCACGTTAACGGGCCTGAGATTGCTGGTTCATTGATCTAGGCTTAGGCAGTGTCGATTCGGACATTGAAAATTAACTACAACCGACATTCCCCCAGTGGCTTCCTAGCCATTCGAACATCGCCTGATCAGGCCTTTGGGTCAAAGTATCTTATGGCGCTGAAGGTCTCCAAAGTTGCGGATGCGCCTGAAGGCGGTTGCCTCATGCTTCGAACTGGTGCCGTGCTGGCTCGGAGGTGAGGATTTTCAGGGCTTTGGACAAACCCTTTCGAGCCGCTTTCGTTCAGTTTGTAGTTGGACCGCTGTCAGGCGCATATTGGAGGGGCCCGCAGACGGTGGATGGCGGCAAGGATGGTGCGCACCATTGGGCCGGTGACAGCCACCTCGGCGAGTTGGAAGGTGATCGCGCGGGCGTGCCGCACCACACGGGCGCCGATTTTGATCAGCTTCAGCTGGAGGCTGGTTAGTGACCAGTCAGCCATTGCCTCTGGCAGCTTGATGCAGCGCAGGAAGGTGGCGAGGTTGTAGGCCAGCGCATGAAGTTGCAGCCGCGCCTCGTTGTCACGGAACTTCTTGCACAACAGCCGTGTCCAGCGGAAGGCATACTTGCCCTCTTTGATGTGCTGCTCGGCCGTGCCGCGTCGGTTGTAGTAGCGGCTGACCTCATCGGGCTCCATGGGCAGGTTGGTGACGATGAAGCCCACGCGGGGAAACAGCTCGCCCGGATGCCATTCGATCTTGGCGATGACGCGGCGCACCTTGTCCCAGGACGCAGCCTGATACTGGCAGTCCTCGTGAAAGCGCTTGACCTTGGTCTGTGACGGGCGCCCTACGGGCCGCGTCAGCCGATGGGCGATCTGCTCGCGCAGGACGTTGTTGGCGCGCAGCCGGATGGCGTAGAAGTAGCCTGTCTCCTCAAGCCGCTCATAGAGTGCCGGGATCGCATAGGCGGCGTCAGCGCGAAAGAAGCGGCCCCCAAGGTTGCGGCCAGCGTAGCGGGCGATGACAGGGTCGAAAACATCTCGCCAGCCATCGGCACTGTGGACGTTGCCATCGCGCAGAGCGCAGCGCTCAGTGTGAGCGATACCTGAACAGTGGACCTGTCGCGCTTTCGTGCCGCCCCAAGTGCTCGTTTAGGCCATTTTCCTTTCGAAAGCGACCGGGCTTTTCCAGCCCAATGCTGAGTGGCGGCGACGCGGATTGTAAAAGCCATTGATGTACTCGAAGATCGCCATCTCAGCCTTCCGCCGCGTCTCCCAAGGATGCCGCCAGATCAGTTCAGCCTTGATGGTTTTGAAGAACGTTTCGACGGTAGCATTATCGTAACAATTACCCTTGCCGCTCATGGACACCTTGAAGCCATGCTGGCGCAGGATCTTCTGATAATCATGAGAATAATATTGGGCGGATCCGTGTGGTGGATACAGTCTTTCGGCGGTGAGCGGAATGCGATCGCCATCTTCAGCGCTCTAATTGCCAGATCGCGCTTCATGCGGTTACTGGCGGCCCAACCAATGACGCGCCTTGAATGCAAGTCGAGGATGACAGCCAGATACAGCCATCCCTCACGCGTCCAGATGTAACTGATGTCACCAGCCCACTTTTGGTTTGGGGCATCAGCGTTGAAGTCGCGATCCAACAGGTTTGGCGCGATATTGAACTTGTGGTCACTGTCTGTCGTGACCTTGTGTTTGCGTGTTCTAACAACAGATATGCCGTTCTGACGCATCAACCTGCCAACACGACGGTGGCCCACGTTCAAACCGATCTCCTTCAACTCTTCGGTCATGCGTGGACGGCCATAGCTTCCCAAACTAAGCCGCGACTGTTCTTTGATATGCGCCAACGTCACCATATCAGATCGCTGTCTGCGACTGGCTGGTCGGCTGCGGAATGCGCGTAGCCCGCGTGGGCTGACACCAACGACATCACACAACAGATTGGCTGGGAAACTGCCCCTGTGTTCTTCAACAAACCTAAATCTCATTGGTTTAGGCCCGCAAAGAACTGGGTGGCCTTTTTTAAGATCTCCCTCTCCTCCTTGAGAAGACGGTTCTCGCGTCGAAGCCAGTCATTCTCTTGAGCCAGGCTCAAATCCTCTTTGGAAACCACGTCTGTGTCTCGGTGTGCTGTGATCCATTTGTTCAGCGTCGACATGCCGACACCCAGATCGTCAGCTACTTCCCTGTGCGTTAGCCCGCTCGTCAGTGCAATACGCACCGCATCCTGGCGGAATTCGTCCGTCCGTTTCAGTCCCATAGTCCGTGTCCTTTGTTGCAGTAAATGCTATCAAAGGAGCGGCATCAAACCGCGACAGGTCCAACCTTCACCGTCAGAGGGGCTTTGTCCTGTTCCTCTTTGATGTGTGCCAGAACGGCGCCGAGGCGCTTGTTCTCTGTGATCGCTGCATGCGTGATCCGGCGCTCTGGGTTCAGGATCATATGGGGCAGGGCAACGCCTTTAGCGCGGACTTGAATGCGTCCGTCTGCCATCTCATAGACATCAATATATTTGCCGACGAGGCCGCGTGTAAGATCTTTGACCTCAAGCTTGATGCGTTTGCGATCATACTTGAGCGTCAGATCCTTCGTGACATACCGTTTGTCGCGCAGGCAGAACACTTCCGCTAGGCGATCAGGTTCGATGTTCAGAGCGCGATGCAGGTTGTTTGCCTTGGCAGGGGCCTTTGCAAACTTAGCGTTGAAACGCTCCGTGAACCCCAGCAGGAATGCGTTGCCTTCATCCATGTTTGAAATTCCCGCGAGGCGCAGCTCTTTCACTAAACGATCCTGCAACGTGCGGTTTGCGCGTTCAACGCGGCCTTTGGCTTGGCTGCTGTTGGCGCATAGAATCTCGACGTTTAGCTCTGCCAGGGCACGCCCAAACTGGGTCATGCCGGTCATATGCTCATTGGGCTTCGCCACACGAAAGACGGTGTGTTTGTCGCTGTAAAAGGCGACAGGCCGGCCGTGCCTGAGCAAGTAGCTTTCCAACGCGCCGAAGTAGCTGAAGGTGCTTTCCGACTGCACAAACCGAAGTTCCATCAACATGCTGGTTGCGTCGTCAATGAAGACGAGAAGGGTGCAGGGATCGGCCCGATCCTCGAACCAGCGGTGGTCAGATCCGTCGATCTGGATTAACTCGCCAAAGCATTCCCGGCGCAGTCTGGGCTGATGGAATGTCCGCCGTTGTTTGCGTGACAACCAGATGCCGTCTTCTTGCATCCACTTGCGCAACGTCTCGCGCGAAACCTTGAAGCTATGATGTTCGGCCAGCATCTCAGCCGCCAAAGTCGGCCCAAAATCCTTGTAGTCTCATTGACCAAAGCCAAGGCGTAGTCGCGCTTTGCCTTGTGGATCTTGTTGTTCGGAGCCTTGCCGCGCGCCTGATGTCGGATCGCTGGCGCGCCTTCAGTGCGATATCGCTTCAGCAACCTGAACATCTGCCGCTTTGTGATGTCCAACATGTTTGCGCCGCTCTCAACGCTCAACCGTCCATCATCGACCTGCGCCAATACCTCTATGCGATTTAACTCGCGCTCGCTCATCATCACCCATCCCATGTCCAAACTCCCGTTGCTCAATTGAACAAGAGAGTGACATTCCTGAATTGCACAGGGGTGACATTATGGCTTTTGGAATCTCAAGGCACGTTGCGACCGTGTCCGCTATCTCAGTTTCATCAGTTCTTCTTTGAATGCTTAGGTTGGGGTTCGCCATCCCAAGCACTTTCTGGGTGTGCCGTTCAAGCGGTCACAAATCGACTTCATATCTCGATTTGAGAGCGCGGCCACAGGCGTGTCCCGTGGGAGATATCGCCGGGCACGTTTGTTTAAGTTCTCGACTGAACCCTTTTGCCACGGCGCCTGAGGATCACAAAACCACGCCTCAGTTCCGATCCCTGGCTTGAGTTTGCGCCAATCACGGAATTCGATCCCACGGTCAAAAGTGATTGATTTGCGCGCAGGCTGGGGAAGGGGTTCCATAACGCCCATCAGCTTGTTCATCAGATGCGTTGTGCTCCGATCATTGTTCCGGAACAAAACAGCAAAGCGGGTTTTGCGCTCTACCAACGAAGCGACGTTTGTCTTGCCCTGCGCACGTTCAAAAATCATCAAATCACCCTCCCATTCACCAAAAGTCTCTCGGTTTTTGACGTGATCAGGCCGTTCATGGATCGAACGATCTGGCGGGAAAACAAGGCCACGCGGTGTACGCCTGCGTCGTGGCTGGCGCTTCTTGCGTCGGTGCGGCAGATGGCGGGCCAATTCTTCGGACTGGCCATCTGGGCCGTAAACATAAGCATAGATCGTCTCGTGGCTCACGCGCACTGACTGGCCTTCAAATTGCAAACGACCAGCGATTTGTTCCGGCGACCAACCTTCCTTGAGTTGCTCGATGACAGCAGCGCGCAGATCCAAAAACCGCACCAGTTTGCGCCGCCGCGCTCCCCGTTCGACGGCGGACCTTTGCGCGGTCATCCCATAGTAGCCATTCAGCTTTGGCAACTCGTCGTCGACATATCTGTTGCGTTTGATCTCGCGAAACACGGTCGAGCGGTGCCTGCCGATCTCAGCAGCGATCTTGTCTACAGAAATCTTTGCGTTCAGCATGTCTTCGATTGTGCGTCTCTCACGCAATCCTAACTCCGTGTGGGCCATCTTCCGTTCTCCTTGCTTTCCAGCAAGATAGGGGAATTGTCGCAACCCAGTTTAGAATGTGCCTTTGCGGTGGCATATGATAGCATAATCAATCTTATGTTAAATATACGGGAGTTGGTCTAATGCCCCATTTTATAATAATGCCCCGTTTTATAATCTAGTGTCGCCCAAGCAATACATGGTTGGTTCAGTATGCTTCTGATCGGTTTAGAATTTTCTGATAGCGTCCAGTGGATCAGCGTGTCTTTACTTACCTGTTGTCTTATCGGGTATCGCTTCCAGCACAACCTCAAGAAACTCCCATGCAGTCTTGCGGTTCGCTTTGTCTACCAGTCGCGCGACGGCGAACTTGCTGGTTCGGTCAATGGCTACAAAGTAAGCGACAAGGCAGCCCCATGGGTTAATCGGTTTCCTGTTCCAGGTTAGGTTTGCGACGTTCACGCAAGCGCCGAGGTTCCATGTCTACAACTAGTTCTACGCCTATCGCTACGGCTGGTAGCTTACAGTTGATTGAGGCTGTGACAGAGCGGCTTGACGGTGCGCCAGTCGGCGAGCGGCGCCGTTGGTCTGATGAGTTCAAGGAGAGGGCCGTCGCCGCGGCCATGGCGCCGGGCGTGAACGTTTCAGCGCTGGCCCGCCGTCTGGGGATTTCGCCACCGCAGCTGTTTGGTTGGCGCAAGGCTTTTCTGAAGGCCCAGGCGCAGACGACAGATGTTTCACCCGGCACACCCGTGCCAATGGTGGAGATCGTGGTGGGCAGTGTCATCATCCGCCTCAGACCTGACCTCGACGAGGCTGCGCTGCGCCGGATCTTACGTGCAGTGCGCACAGCATGATCCCGTCCGGCGTGAAGGTCTTCCTCGCCAGCCACCCTGTTGACTTCCGGAAGGGACCGGACAGCTTGCTGTCGCTGGTGCGCGATGCTGGCCAAGATCCGTTTAGCGGGGCGCTCTATGTGTTCCGCGCAAAGCGGGCGGACAGGATCAAAATCGTATGGTGGGACGGCAGTGGGGTCTGCATTTATGCGAAGCGTCTGGAGAAAGCCGGATTCTGCTGGCCCCGTATCGGTCATGTCCGGGTTCAGATGAACAGTGTACAGTTGATGGCGCTGGTGGATGGCCTGGACTGGAAACGGGTGCGGCCGGTCGCCGTCCGGCGCCCCGAAACTGTCGGCTAAACAGTCTTGCGGCAGTGAATAATTTGCGCTTCTGCATGAAGAAAATACAAGCAAAACAAGGATAAATATGCTCTAATCGAAGGTGATGAGCAGCAGTAATTCTCCCTTCCTGACGACATGGATCAGTTGAAATCCATGATGCGTGCCATGGCTGCGCAAGCGTCCCGTGCGGACGCGTTGGAGCGTGAGATCGAGACGCTCAAGGCCCGCAACGCGGATGCCGATGAGCGGATCAAGCGGCTGATGCAGATCCTGAAGGCTTACGATCGGGCGCGGTTCGGACGACGGTCCGAGAAGCTTGGTTCTGCCACGGCGGGTGATGAGGATGCCCAGCAGGCTTTCCTCTTCGAAGAGATCGAGACGGGTATCTCGGCCCTGCGTGCGCAGGTCGGCAAGGGCCCGGCTTCACAGCAGAAGCGTGTACCCCGGCCACGCAAAGGCTTCCCGCCGCATCTCGAGCGCATCGAAGTGGTTATCGAGCCTGACGACCTGCCGGAACATGTCGGCAAGCAGAAGGTGCTGATTGGCGAAGACGTGGCCGAACGGCTTGATGTGATCCCGGCGAAGTTCCGGGTCATCATCACCCGCCGCCCGAAATACGCGTTCAAAGGCTGGGACGGTGTCATTTAGGCTTTGGCCCCGAACCATATCATCGAGAGTGGTCTGCCGTCTGAGGCATTGTTGGCGCAGATCGCGGTCTCGAAATACGCCGATGGCCTGCCGCTCTACCGGCAGGAGGGTATCTATGCCCGTGATGGCGTGGACCTTGATCGCCGGCTGATGGCCCAGTGGATGGGTCGGGTTGGCTTCGAGCTGGATATCCTGGCAGACCATGTCCTGCGTGAGATCCTGAAAGGCGACAGAGTCTTTGCAGATGAAACCAGCCTGCCAACCCTCGCCCCTGGCAACGGCCGCGCGAAAAAGGCCTGGCTCTGGGCCTATGCCCGCGACGACACGCCTTTTGGCGGGAGCGGTCCGCCCATGGTGGCATATCGCTTTGAAGACAGCCGGTCTGGAGACTGTGTGCAGCGGCATCTCGGGGGATACCGCGGTATCCTGCAGGTGGACGGCTATGCCGCCTACAGCAAGTTGGCACGCAAGGACGGCGGCAACGATGGTCCGCTTTTGGCGGGATGCTGGGCGCACAGCCGTCGCAGTTTCTATGAACTGCACACGACCGGTGAATCTGAGGTCGCCACTGCGACAATCGAGAAGATGACAGATCTCTGGACGCTCGAGGCGACTGTTCGCGGGCAAAGCCCCGAAGCACGCGCTGTTGCCCGTCAGGCCATCTCGGCACCAATTGTCGCCACGCTCTTCGCGCTGTGGGAGCAGACCCTGCCGCGCATCTCGGGCAAGTCGAAGCTGGCAGAAGCGCTGCGCTACGCCATGACGCGGCGGGAGATCTTCGAGCGCTTCTTGATCGACCGCCGCATCGAGCTGGATTCCAACATCGTCGAACGGGCCATCAGACCCCAAACCATTACGCGGAAAAATAGCCTCTTCGCCGGATCGGACGGTGGTGGCCGGACATGGGCCACGATCGCAACGATTTTGCAGACATGCAAAATGAACGACGTCGACCCCGTCGCCTGGCTAACCCAGACCTTGGAGCGCATCGCCAACCAGTGGCCGAGCACAGAAATCCACGGCCTCATGCCTTGGAATTACGAAGCCTGAACGGCCTCAGCTGCCCGCTTACGCTACAAATAGATACAGTTTGCCCTAAATGGTCCGAAGGTCGGCGATATCGATGTGATAATATCCGACATCACGGCTATCCTTTTCATGGATCATTGCAAACCCACATTGGCACATGGATGCCGTACGGGGGCGATTATATCATAAAAGCCCCAGATGACACAAAAACTTGTCGTCGACTGACTAGAGTCCGATTTAACGGACCCGGTGCACATAAAAGTTTGACATGTTGCGCAAAGTACTCTGAGGACAACTCAATCTATCTTACGTTCTATTTTTACACATCGAAAAACACGTTGAGATCGTTTACCTCGTTATAATATCTAACGATTACTTAACCATCTGCATCATGATGATTAGCGTTGACCTGTCATACAGGAGCCTCTCATGGAGCACTTCACCAATTATAGCTTTAAAACCGATGCCGAGCTCGAGGAGAAACGATCGTTTGTCTCAGATGCGAGTACACGTGGTTCGGCAGATGATTTTTCAAACGATGTCTGGCCTTCGGGTTGGTGGATGCTTCCAGGCGCGATTGCGGGGGCTCTCTTTTGGTTTTTCATCATAGATGGGCTGACGGGATTTTTCTGGTGACATTCGCTAAAGAAATCCACAATGCTTCAATCCATTGGACCCTTGAGGACATTGTCAGCTCTGCTGCGCAAGCTTCTTGGGCGGTCGAGAATAACATTGTTGTTCTTCTGAATGCGGCGGGCTTTCGCGAGCGGAACCTGCGTACTGAGTTTCAAGCTTTGGGGCTGGAAGTATTTGCTGGCGTGAATAGTCCTGAAGTTGGCGATGCTCATGTGATCGTAATTGATGCCAAAACATGGCAACGCCCGCAGGTGCAGCAAGAGGTCGAATATTGGCGTTTGGAGAAGCCGAATGCCGCAATTTGTCTCGTCACCGGGCGACACAGGTCGAATGTCGCGGTCCAGCCCATACAGCATCCTGTATTCGACGACGCACGCGCTGTGATGTGGGAAGCGGGCATAGGATTTTTATCAATCTGGAGCAGCAAGAAATGATCATCGAACTCGCTAAAGAACGTATGAGACGCATGGCGTGCCCTGTTCAGAGCGGTCGGACCCACTCGGACAACGCCGCAGCCAGATTTCAGGATCCAGAAGAATTTTACGAGCGGCTCTGGCAAGAATTTACCGCTATCACAGAATGCTCCGACCTTTCTACTGCTCGAGTGCTTCTCATGGGTTTTGAGGGGAGCCAGCTGAACGAAATCCGGCGCATGGTTCGTGATGCGAGGGTCGCTTCGTGCGCTAACTGCTGCGTCGACCAATTACAAGATGCAACAGAAATGCGTGGTTCTTTTAGCCATTTGGTCGTAAATTTTGATGCAATTGGAACAACTCATGAAGCTGTTGATGCTCTATTTGCGTTTAGGGCGAGGCAAAAGGAGATTGCAATAGTGCTGGTCACAGCTTTGATCGCTGAGGACGATTTTGATTCCAGTCGAACAAGCATTTGTGATGTGACCTTGCGCTCGCCGCTCTCGCCAAAACGTTTGCGGGATGGACTCGTTGGCGCGACTCTGAACGGTAGGATGACAGAGGCATTGGCATTCTGAGCTAATGGGATGAACTGCTTTCCCGTCAAGCTGTGAACCGCCCCTTGTTTGCCGGAGACCCAGAAGTAAGGATACTGGGTTATGGAAAAGAACAAATGTGGAAACAGATATTCACCAGAGGTGCGCGAACGTGCTGTGCGGATGGTGTTCGAACATCAGGGCGAATTTGACAGTCAGTCAGCAGCGATCAAGTGAAGGACTACCGGCTGACGCCGGTAGCATCATTTGGAGGAATGTAATTCCAGGTACTGCGTGATGATGTCGTCAGTCACATTCCCGGAGGTAGTTGAGAAGTACCCTCGTGCCCAAAACCGCCTGCCCCAGTAGCGCTTACGCAGTTCAGGGAACTCTATCTGGATCCGTCTCGACGAGCGGCCTTTGATACGCTGCATGACGTGGGACAGGGAGAGCTTTGGTGGGATCGACAGGAACATATGGACATGGTCGCGACCCAGCACGCCTTTCACAATATGGACGCCCATTTCAGCACAGGCTTGCATGATGATCTCTCGGATACGCTCCCGCATCGGCCCTTGCAGAACCTTGTAGCGATATTTTGTGGCCCACACGACATGAAACCTGTGGTAAAATCGCGTGTGAGCGGATTTCGAATAACGCATGATCTCCTCTCCTGAATTTTGAAACCATACCGCCACAGCGGGTTTCTAAATTCAGGAGACAAGATCAGAAAAGCATTCGCTAAAGCGGACCGGCTGGAAGCCGGTGGCTTCGATCCATTAGGTGGAAAGTGAAATCCTGATCCATCTTAACAAGGGTGCAAACTGGTCGAAAAGCAGGACGACCTCTTATCAAGGGCAAATCGTTGGCGGGGGCGCACCATTTTGGGGCGCACCCGCCATATTCAAACTGAGTAACTTTTACTGAGAAACCAGCATGCTGTTGTTACTACCGACAATCGAAGCTACCGCAGTATTGTTGTTGCCAACCTGGCTCACCAACATCTGATTGGTGTCACCGCCAGAGATGCTGGCTGTGATGTCATTCAAGTTGCCATCCTGTTGAAACGCGAATGCGTTAAAGCCGGAGCCGTCTGACGTAGTTCCGACTGTAAGGGTGATTTCGTTGCCAAAACCGCTTTGGAAAATGTCCCCTTTTTCGAGGCCTGCATCGGTTGCAAACGTAGCAACCTGCCCGGTGAAGTTTAGGTTCAGGTTATTCTGAATGCCGAGAACTGTGGCGGTCAAAGTGTTTGCACCGGACTGCTCAATATTCAGAACGTTGCTATTCCCACGCCTTACCGTGACGCCAACGATTAGGTCAGCGGAGTTAGTTCCATCTTGGTCGAGGTCGATCGTGTTGGTATTGCCAAACACGTTAACGTCGAGACGGTTGAGCCCGTCTTGATCCACTTTGACACTATTATTCGTGGCTGACTGAAGATTGTTTGAAATCGTAATCGTAGAGATGTTGACGCCATCCTGATCAGCTTCAACAGTGTTCGAAGTTCCAAGGATTGTGGTCAAAGCAAGGTTTGCGCCGTCTTGGCGAATGATTACATTGTTGGAGTCACCGTCAAAGCCTGCGACGCCGATTGACAATGTGGACACGTTCAGACCATCTTGATCAACAAGGATTGTGTTGCCACCGCCAAGTACATCAGCATTTGAAGTATTGAACAATCCACCTTGGAAGATGTCAATTGTGTTGATTGAACCATCGGCAACGCCGCTGACCGTTACACTGGAGAAACCACCAGTGTTTTGCTCGACGTTAATCTCGTTGACGCTGCCGAGAATGGTTACTATAGAATCGGCCCCACGATCTTGATCAACAGTAACTTTGTTTTCGTTGTTTTGTTCCTGCACTGCTGAACTGTTTCCGATTACAACAGTAGATTCGTTTCCAGAGGAGGTCGCCCGATCACGCTGCTTGACGTCGACAGAGTTATCGTTGCCGTTAATCTGCTGTGTCGCATCGTTCTCGGAGCGTCTCTGAGCTACGTCAACATCGTTTCCGTCACCAAGGATGTCCGTATCGGACATGTTATTGCCACCCTGCGCAGGTATAAAAAAGAACCTAGGGTCCTGACTTTGAGTGACATCTACTGTATTGTCGTTGCCATCAATTTCAGAGTTGGTGACGTTATCATCACCGGCCTGGTTTTGGGTGACTGCGTTGTCGTCGCCCAGAATGTCGTCAACAAGTGTGTTGTTATTGCCGACTTGATCCGCATCAGAGGCGTTGTCTGTACCGTTTTGCGTGACGTTGACGCTGTTGTCGTCGCCAGTTTGGTCACCGGTCACGGTACCGTCAGTGCTGTCAAACTGGTCGTAAAAACCAAAGTTACGCTCACCGCTCTGATTCGTCGCCGCTTCATTCCCTGACCCAGCATATGCTGAAGTTCCGAGAATTACTGCTAATGAAGAGGCGCTGGCGAGCAAGAAGTAAGATTTTCTTTTCATTTTCTGTTTTCCTATAAAAATCAAGTGCCCCAACGATTGACTATTGAACGTGAACACAACCAGTAA